>Ga0182238_1000182_pt1 | contig 21329 bp, 21 predicted proteins | sample hydfrates6_PW_90_FD_132439 | JGI IMG/M metagenome (GOLD analysis project Ga0182238, IMG submission 132439) | Subsurface microbial communities from deep shales in Texas, USA - hydraulic fracturing test 6_PW_90 | ecosystem: Environmental > Aquatic > Deep subsurface > Shale gas/oil reservoir >... | reverse complement strand
CCTTCTGCTGACCTCGACGTCACTCCTCAATCAGAGCACCGAGGAGATCCTGGCACATGGCGCTCCGGGGTTACGCACGGTTGTTCTGGGACCAAGTACCCCGATGGTCCCCGAAGCTTTTGCTTCCCTACCAGTCAACCTCCTGGCTGGAACAGTCCCCCTGGACAGTAAGGCCGTCCTGCAATGCATCCGTCACGGCGCAGGGACCCGGTCCATCCACAAGTTCAGCCGCAAAGCCTTTACAGAGCTTGGCTGAACAGGAGCAACAGGGGATTTTTTTGCAACGGACAACAACACCCCGCCGGGAAAAAACCGGAGGGGTGCCTTGCTGTCCGTAGACGTGATGCTGTGCGCACAGAAACTTCAAAACGAGGTGATACTCAACACCCCATACGCTATGAGATAAATGGCAATAATATAGTTCAGCAGTTTGGGAAAGACCAGGACAAGGACACCGGCAGTAATAGCCAAAAGCGGCTGAAGCTCAATATGCAGATCCATAGTTCTCTTTTGATCACTCACAGATCCTGTCTGCTCTGAGGATCAATTTCTCCGTATGTAGCTGGAATGGTAGCGCGGACCTCTTGAGTTGGCGCTCAAAGCCTCAATCTTCAGCCTCCTGTTCAATGGCCTCTCCGGTAGCCTCCAGATCTTCACCCATACCTTCAATAGTATTACAGCCGATTGTCGAGAAAAAAAGAACCACGGTTACACAGATAATCCCGAGTACTGACACGATCCTCTTCATATACTCTCCTGTATTGACCATCTTGCCGACTATTTTTTGAAATGCTGCCTGGCGTTTTTATACGCCTCAGACAAAGCCTCCCAGGCTTGCTCCGCTCCACGCTGGAGTTCTGAAAACGCGGCTTCTCCGGAATGGGCCATTTCTTCAATGGTTTTACGCAGCTCATCGCGCTTTTTCTTGAACCGCTGTATCTCGGCTTCATATTTTTCCCGGTTCTCCATCTCAGCCAGCTTGGCCTGGACTTCCAATTCGTCAATTTTGGCATTCCACGTATCCAGTTGCTGTTTGAGCTCCTGAATATGTTCGTCTCTGGATTTCATAGGCTCTCATCTTTCAGGTTGAAGATTTTTTGGAAAGGGAGGGCTTGTTTATAAACCTCACCCTCCCTCTGATGTCCCAGTTCACCGCCCTCCAATATCCGTTACATGGAGGACACTCGGGGCAGCGCAGGCAGTCCCGCTGGATTGCTCGGCAGCGAAAGCTTGGGTTGTCCTGGACATAGGGGGCCTGGCAATGACGGCTCAAGCCCCCTTCTCAGGGAATGATCGAATCCGCACCACACCACGTGAATGGATACGCTTTGTTTAGTTCTCCGACGTCGAGGACTGCAAATCTTCATACGACTGTTTGAGGTCTTCCATAGCCTGACTGGACTCTTTTTTCAGCTCTTGCCAGGTATCATTGCCGGCATCCTGAAGCTGCTCCAACTTCGCCTGGAGATTCTGACGCTGCTCTTTCAAGGCCGCGAGCTGTTCCTCCACGCCTTCCTGAGCGTCTTGGCCCATAGCTTCCACTTTGCTCTCCATCTGGGCAATATCCTGTTCGAGGGCCTCGAGCTGCTCACGAATTTGCTCTTCAAAATCCGCCTTTTTCTCAGAGGCGTAATCCTGAACCGCTTCCACGGCTTCTTTGGTTTCTTCCTGAACTTTTTCAGCTTCGTTGTCGGTGCTATCCCCTCCGCAGCCAATGAGCAAAGCAATCAGGCCGGTACACACCATCATGGTCACCACTCGGGATATTCGCATTGGATCTCCTTTTGAGCTCAATAATTTGTTACCATCGCCACCAACCAAACTCACGCAACACACTGGAACTAGGAGCAAAATGACCGAATTCTCGACATTAATCAGGACCATCGGCTTGGCAAGGGGGTGAAGAGCCCCGCCACATACTTCCTTCTGCCCTATTCTGCCTTACAGTGGAGCATACTTTGCATCGCGGCACAACGTTTTCTCTGAATCGGCACGCACGGCCAGCATGCCGTCATGCTCACCCATGCAGACGAACTCGTCGCAATTCCCGAAACCGCCCTCCCTTCCAGAACAATTCCGGCCCCTCTTCCCAGAAAATTGCCCAAAAATATATTGACCGAGAATTTTAAAATAGGGCAATATCCGCGTAGAATTGAAAAAGCCTGTTGGACGCTCAAAGGTCATAGGTCATAAGTTCGTAATCTTTCCCCAAAGTCGGTACGCATATGGACACGCCCCAACAAATCCTGGTCGTAGAAGGTGATCCCCAAACCCGCGAACTCCTCCAGGAATACCTTGAACGCCATCATTTCAAGGTCCTGGTAGCTGAAGACGGGCTTCAGGGGATGGAGTACATCCAGAGCAGACCGCTGGACCTCCTGATTCTGAACATCGACGTGGAGTATATCAACGGCGTTGGCCTGATCCAACTCAGCCGCCAGCACCACGCGGCTCTGCCCACTATCTGCATGACCGGCTGCGGCGTCTCCTTCGAGCGGGTCGCCGGTCAGGAAAACCCGGACATCGTCCTTTCCCAGCCCCTGAACCCAGACGAACTCCTGCAATCGGTGCAGTCGTTATTATCACGGCCATAGCAGCCCAATAAACATCCTCCAAATCGGATGCGTGTCCATGCCTTTTCCTCAACCGCAGATAATCGGCCGCAGCATGGCTATCCAAAAGATCCTGGAGATGACTGAGAAGGTCAGCTCCGTGGACCTCAATGTGCTGATTACCGGGGAAAGCGGTGTCGGTAAAGAGCTTGTGGCCCGCTCTCTGCATTATTTCTCACCCCGTTCCGAGGCGCCATTTATCAAGGTCAACAGCGCCGCCCTCCCCGCTCCACTTATTGAATCTGAATTGTTTGGCTACGAAAAAGGGGCCTTTACCGGGGCGGACAAACGGCAGAACGGGAAATTTGAACAAGCTCGGGCGGGCACAATCTTTCTGGACGAGATCGGTGAACTCCCCCTTACGCTTCAGGCCAAACTCCTCCAGGTGCTCCACGACCGGCGCTATTTCCGTATCGGCGGCAACCGGGAAGTCGCGGTCCACGCCCGGGTCATCACCGCCACGAACCAGAACCTGGAACTGGAAGTCAACCACGGCCATTTCCGCGACGATCTCTACTACCGGCTGAGCACGATCTCCATTCACATCCCGCCGCTTCGCGAGCGCAAGGAAGACATCCCCCTGCTGATCGAACACTTTCTGGACAAAATCCGCTCCACCAATCACACCAAACCAGTGGCCCTGCCGCAGTCTTTAGTGGACCTCTTTTATGAATATCATTGGCCCGGGAACGTCCGGGAAATGGAGAACTACCTAAGCCGACTGTGCGTTCTGCACAACTACAAGGAACTTGAGGAAGAACTCCTACGCAATCTGCAAAAGACCAAATGGGTCAACTCCGGTGTGCCCCGCCCTCTGGGTCCGCCGCCTGAGCCACAATGCTCCCGGTGCGAATATGAAAAATATCCCTCCTTGCGCGAGATCAGGGATAATGCCGTCAAACAGATCGAACGCGAAGTGATCTACGAGGTCCTTTCCCACACCAATTGGAACCGGAAACAGGCCGCTAAGATACTGAAAATCAGCTACCGTTCCCTGTTATACAAAATCAAGGAAATGGATCTCCACCCACCGACCGCGCTGTAGGCGTCAAAGACCTTGCCTGAATTCGTACAATCCCGTGCCAAATTTCGGGGCCAAGCCACTGCCCCAAGAAATCGATTTCGATACCGATCCCGATAGCGATTTCGATGGACTTGTCTGCCCTCCGTAGCGTTCTATCTTCTCCGTGCTTTCGCGTCTTGGCGAGCCATCTGCTTTCTCTCGCGTACCTTCGCGGATAAAAATCTTCCAGGATTTCATCCAAGGGCCAGTCCGGCGCTTGGCGATCCGAAGAGGAAGGAGACGATGCGCGTGCTTTTCCTTACTCCCAGCGTCGGTCTGCGTGATCAGCGGAAATCGAACTCTGGATTCCGGCCTCCGCCGGAATGACGAAGCGGACTTGACACTGACATCTGTCTTCAACCTGAACTCAGGAATGGATTTCCATACCAATCCCGATTTGATCCTGGAATGCCTTGTGGGCACTGCTAGAGAAGCGGGGACCAGCCACTGCTGTCCTCCGGCCCCAAGCCCACCGTCCTCCCTCTTCCCCCCTCCCCGGACCGCCAGGCGCCGCCCTGGCTCTTCATTCCAGGGTCCTCCGTATTTTGAGTTCCCTGCCACCTCAAATCTCTAATTCCTCAATTTTTTTAGACCCTTGCCTTTCTGAACCAAACACAACGGCCCGTCGCCCTGAACTATAGCAATGGGATATGTCAGCAAGAATACCAAACTGGTTTCTATTTTGCATAAGTGAGGGTGACCTTGGGGCCCTTGCGCGAGCAAAAGACACTGTTTTCCCCAAGAGCGAACCAGCACAGGACCAAGCGAGCACATCACCGGCAAATACAATCGAAAATCCCAAGGATATCCACATGCAAACACTGCCCCACGCCGTCCAACGGGGTGAAGAACGGATCCCGCTTCAGTTTCCGGTCCGTATTGTCCGCAACGGTGATCAGACAGCAGACCCGACAACTGGAGAAATCCACAACATCAGCTGGCACGGCCTCTGTTTACGTTGTGAAGAGACCTGTCTCCCGGGTCAACTGGTCTCCATATATTTTGGTATTACTCCGGAAGAGAACGATCTCTGTGTCCAGGGTACAGTCAAATGGGTGTCGTATAAAAATGGACACACCTGGATCGGAGTCGATTTGCGCCATTCTGGAAACGACTGCCTTGACCTTCTCAAAGAGCGGGGCCTCGCAATGGGCGACTGCCCCTCGTGTAATGTCCCCACTCGTCCTTCGGGATATGATCTTCCGTATTGTCCTGCTGCTGAATACCGGAGCGAGATATTTTGGGGGCTCTTCTGCAGCATTTTTGGAAAGAGACTCTATGACCATTTGGGACAAATGGCGAATACGGTCAACTTCACGTCCACAGCCCTCACAAGCGCCTTTCCTGTACCTGAAATGGCAACAGACACCCAGTCCGACCGTGAGGCAGCGCGGCAAAAACGTGACGAAATCCAGCAGCTCCTCCGGCAGTCTGGTGACCATCTTCTTGATCTTGCCCGTTTGATCAACGTCATGCACCAAGAGCACATCGACGCCGCCCTGGAACGAAAGCACAATGCCTCAAAAACCGTTCTGCTCAACGAAGTCCTTCTGTCACGCCTGCACACATTTACTCGAAAGCTGGAATACCTTCGGATAAATCTGCGAAACCGACTGGCCACCAGGTTTGAACACGACATTCCCTTGGCGACCATTCCGTGGCGCCTGCACACCGCGTTGGATATGCTCATCCTCCACATGCACCACTACCTGTTCACCGGCACGGCCGACACCGTGACTTTTTCAGCCGCCACCGACGAACAGTCCATCTGGCTCCAGACCGACCTCAACGGTGGCCCCATCCTGCCCCAGGCCGAGCGGACGCTGTGCTTCGAACCACGGCAATGCCTCTTGGCGACGCCCTCCTCAACCCCCAAAACCCATCTTTTCTGGATCGATTCGATCCTCTGCCTCCTGCACCATCATGCCCCCCGGGCAACCCTCCACAACGAAGCCGGAAACAACAGCCTCATCCTCCGCCTGAGTTCCCTTGTTTGATACGTTTGCAGAGGTGACCGAGGCTTGGACCTCAAGCAGCGCTTATGCGGGCTGTAGCCGTGAAGACTGTATTCTCCCCCAGCATGAGCCAGGGCAGTAGCCTGGCGGCCCTGGGAGAGAAGACAGAGGACAGCGATCCGGAGACGGCGCCAAAGACAGCCCACGTTGTTTTTGCCATCCCGGCTGACACATCAAAAAGGCGAAAAACTCAACACGACAAGACACGTATCCACGCAAACACGATACGAATCATGCCATTTGGCGGGCATTGAGAAATCGTGGACCAACCTGCTATGCAACTGGTTGCAACACTGCAAAATATTGCAGCCGATCAGACGCACTGATTTGCATACTCCCATCCCTTATCGCCCCTCTCACATGACTGTGCGACCCGCGACTCGAATGGCGCTCCCAGGCACACTCGACGCAGCCTCCGCTTTCTATCCCCCCGATTTTCCACCATTGGTGTTGAAGCGATGCGTTCGCTACCTCTCGTTCACTCAACTTGCCCCTGTGCGGAGCCAACTCATCGCCCCGATGCCCCAAATGCCGGAGCTGCGGCAACGCAGATGACTTCCCTGGATTGTGCGGTATCACGGACATATGCACCACTGGACGTATGGGCTGGATAATGACCGGCAAAGCTCCGTAGGCGGCAATTATCGGAAACCTCCCCCCATGAACGGACACCTTGTGCAGGGCCAAACCGCCCGGACTTTCTCACTGCACCCTGAGCTGGCACGGTTGTTGTAAAGAAAACCATGACAAAGCCAAACCAGCCGAGAGGCTGGGACGGAAAGCCACGGACCCAACACGCCACAGATCACTTTTTGATCGCTGGACACGGGAAGCCGGGTTGCCAGATGCAGCAAGCAGACTGCGGCAGCCCGGCTTTTTTGATCACAAGCAAACAATGTCCTCTGCTTCTTGCATTGTGGTGCAGGAGAAACGTTCTTTTATGACCCCCTTTTCAACAAAGGAGCAAGATCATGTGGAAGGCAGTAAAGAAATTTTGGTTGGATGAGGAAGGGGTTACCATGATTGAGTATGCACTTATAGCAGCTGTTGTTGCCGTAGTCAGCATAGCAGCGTGGTCTGCTGTCGGAGGTAGCATTAGAGATACCATGGAAGCAGTAGATGATAAATTTGATAATGCAACATCTGGTGTATAATGAATTTCATTAAACCTTTTTAAAATTAAGACTATGTTTCATATTACTGTATTTATATTATTTATAATTAGCATTTACGATTTTAAACATCGTAAAATACCCAACAATCTAATATTGTGCTCTATTTTTATTTCCCTTTCTTCACTAACACTTACTCATGGGAGCTCGGGGCTACTGATTAGCATTTCAGGATTACTTCTTGGCCTAGCCCTGCTGATCCTTCCTTACGCTTTCGGCGGCATGGCCGCCGGGGACGTCAAACTCATGGGCGCTGTGGGCGCCGCCCTGGGACCGGGCGGCGTCCTCATCGCCTTCCTCTACTCGGCTATCGCCGGTGGCATTTATGCGTTGTTGCTTATATTAGCCGGCAAAACAGGAGACCTCCCCCGGCGGATGAAAAACACCCTCGTCACCTTTTGGCTCACGCGCCGCTGGTCCTACGAACACGCAACTGACCCCAGCACGAACGCCACTGTTTGTTACGGCGTAGCCATCGCGGTAGGCACCATTTTCTACATTATATTGGAACTCATGGGACACGGACAACTCATCTCGTTCTAACCCCCTAAACGCCAACGGTGGCCCCGGCCGCCTCCTCGCAACGAGGTCGATCATGGGCAAACTCAAAGCACTCCTTCCCCTGACCCTGGCCCTGCTCATCGCCGTCGGCGGGAGTTTCACCATCTACAAATGGATGGAACAGCAAAGCACCCCGGCTCAAGCCGAAGTCGTCACCGCCAAGATCCAGACCGTGCCTGTGGTTGTCGCAGCGACTGATCTCGCTTGGGGGACCGAACTCACCACAGAAATGCTCAAGGTGGAAAAATTCCTCAAGCAGAGTCTCCCTCCCGGCTACCATTCCGAGCCCCAGCCTCTGGTGGGACGGATCGTTATCGCCCCCTGTCAGACGAACGAGCCGGTCACCACATCCAGATTGGCCCCGGAAGATGTGGCCACCGGTGGGGTTGCCGCCGTCTTGGAAAACGGTATGCGCGCCGTGGCGGTCTCCGGCAACAAGATCTCCGGCATCTCCGGTTTTATCCAACCCGGCAACAAAGTCGACGTCCTGGTCACGATGGAAGATCCTGGAGCCAAGGAGCCGGTGACCAAACTGGTCCTGGAAAGCATTCCGGTCCTGGCCACTGGCACCCAGATTCAGCATAACGCCAACGGCGAACCGGCCCCCGTGGATGTCTATACCCTCAAGGTCACCCCCAGCGACGCCGAAAAATTGACCCTGGCCGCCTCCAGGGGACAATTGCAATTCGCTCTACGCAATATCAAAGACACCGAAACTGTTTTAACCCCCGGGGCTAAAGCGGGCAGCACCCTGGCCTCGCTTCGCGCCGCCGCTCCAGAACCCAAAAAGACAGCCACGAAACGCGCCCCCCGTCGCCAAGTGCAGACCGTGGAAATCATCAACGGGGATAGCCGGACGACAAAAAAATTCTGACGCCCCATACCAGAACGGGGAGAGATTATTAACAATTGTCCGTGACGCGGTTGCTCTCTCTTGAATACTTCAGCGACAACTTTGCTCCCGGACCTCCAGGCATCACCCTGGCCATTCCGGGACCGCCAAGCACCTGCCTAGCTCTTAGTCTTGGCTCTCGAACTATCGCTGTAGTGGGAATTGGGCGCCTCAACAGATCACCGACTCCCCTGTTTACGATGCCACATCAGCCCGGAGGACAAGACTTATGCCCAGTCTCCAAGCACACACAATACGTTATCAGCATTGCTGGCTCCGGTTTTTGCCTCTGGGGCTGATCTTTTTTCTGTTGTGCCTGAACCCCGGTATTGGTTCTGCAGGAACCACACTGATGCAGGCCAACCTTCAATCCCCGGAACACCTCGAGCTGGTAGCCGGAAAAACCATGGTTCTGCGCAGCCAGAAGGCAATCAAAAGGGTCATCATCACCGATCCCGGCATAGCCAAAGCCGATGTTTTTTCCCCCAAGGAACTCGTGCTGACCGCTAAAAAACCCGGGGGAACGACCCTTAATATCTGGTACGACAATGGGGATATCAGCCTGTACACCGTTGAAGTCCTGCTCGATGTGAGCCGACTGAAACAAAAAATCCACACCATGTTCCCGAACGAAAACGCCCTGCGCCTCACTGCTGCCCATGAAACCGTGACCCTGGCCGGACGAGTTTCCAATGCCGCCGTCCTCTCAGAAATCATGTCTGTAGTCAGCTCGTACGCAGCCGAAGACAAAATTAACAACCTGGTTCAGGCTGGAGGCGTGCATCAGGTCATGCTCGAAGTCCGGGTGGCGGAAATGAGCCGTCGCTTAGGTCGTCGCCTCGGTGTCAATTTCGCCTTCAGTGAAGGAAATGACTTTGGCATCAGTTCCCTCGGTGGACTAACCAACGCCGAACTCGATGACGGGGCGCTGGACATCGAATACTCAGGTCTGGTCAACGCCCTCTTCCGCTTCCACAAAGGAACGGCAAGCTGGACAGGCTTTATCGACGCCCTGAAAACCGAAGGGTTGGTCAAGGTCATGGCCGAGCCGACCCTCATCGCCCTGAGCGGACAGACCGCCAGCTTCCTCGCCGGCGGAGAGATCCCCATCCCTTCGGCCCAGGGCCTGGGCACCACTTCTGTGGAATATAAGCAATACGGTGTCGGCCTGTCTTTCACCCCCCGGGTCCTGTCGGACCGCAAGATCAATATCCAGGTCACTCCAGAAATCTCCGAACTCGATTACGCCAATTCGGTCCAACTCGCCGGAGCAGTGGTCCCGGGCTTCACCACTCGCCGGGCAACGACCACCATAGAGCTGGCCGACGGACAGAGCTTTGCCATCGCCGGCCTGCTCAAGGATACCGTCCAGGACACCGTGGAAAAATTCCCGCTGCTCGGTGATCTGCCTGTCCTGGGTATGCTCTTTCGGAGCAAGAGCTTCCAGAAAGGGGAGACCGAACTGGTTATTATCGTCACCCCGCACTTGGTCCAGCCTCTGGATATGGCCGACCAGACCCTGCCCACGGATTTCTACCGCGAACCCAACGATGCTGAATTCTATCTCCTCGGCCTGATGCAGGGCCGCCAGTCCAAAACGGAAGCCATGTTCGGGCAATTCGACGGTGAATTCGGGCATGCGGTGCCGGAGTGAAACTGATGGATTGAGGGATTGAGGGATTGAGGGATTGAGGGATTGGAAATGAGACACGAAATCGCGTCAAGCAAAATATGCAATCAACATTGTGAAGAGATACACTATTTTTGAATCTTCAGGGCAGCGATGAGCAGTTTTAAAAGATACAATTGCAAAAAATGACAGTGCGCAAAGGGACAATTTTTTTCACACTGTACAATAAATGCTTTTTCTTGCTCTCCTCCCCTTGCCAAGGGGAGGGGCCAGGGGTGGGGTCCCCGAGAACAGCACAGACGAGAGACACAACCACACCACCAACAGCCAAACCACCACGGAGCCAGCCATGCCAAGATATATTCTCCTCTGCGCCGTCTGCTGCAGCCTCGGCCTCGTCCTCGCCGCCCCGGCCGCGGCCCAGAGTTTCGATCGCACGCAGCTTCTGCACAGCCATTTCGGGTATTCCTATGAAGCCGCGAAATACAAACAGATCATTCGCAAGCACCCCATCACCGAACACAATGTCGAAAACCTGGATGGCGAAGCCGCGGTGAAGATCGTGGAACAATACAAAAATTCCTTTGGCGGCGGTTCCGGCGGCGGAGGGGGAAAGACCCTCATGCTCGATCTGGGTGGCCTGGGGGGCAACTGATCGATCAACGCGCCCAACATGTTTGCCGGCGGTGGGGCCGGCAGGGGGAAACGGCCTTGGCCCGTAGTTCCTCAAATTGCTCCGCTTCCGGTGATCCGCGCATTCACGGCAAGAACCAGCGCACGATTGCATGCTTTGCAAAAAGCACGGCAGGAAGCGGTTCCCACACCAGGAGACGCAGATGAACACCACTCCCCTGCAACTTTTCCGCCGCTCTCCGGCACCTTCCGAGGCTGACGGCCAGCGCGGCGTGGCCATGGTGGAATTCGCCATTGTCCTGCCGCTGCTGCTGATCATCCTCTTTGGCATCGTAGAATTTGGGCTCGTGCTCTTTAATAAGCAGGTCATCACCAACGCCAGCCGGGAAGGAGCGCGCTACGGAATAGTGGCCACCAATGGCACCCAGCGGGTCTCACAGGCGGATATTCAGGGAATCGTTAACGATTACTGCGGTGGCAAGCTCATCACTTTTGACGACACATCCGGCAACACATCTACACCAGAATGTCCGGTTGATTATCCAGATGGATTCGATATCAATGCCCCCTTTGGGCAAGAACTGACGGTACGCGTACAATTCGATTACACATTTTTGGTTCTTCCGGCCCTACTGCCCAAAGACTGGGAAACAATAAATTTAATCGCAACTACCACTATGCGATATGAATAAATTATATACGAGGGCACCCTCATGAATCATCAACGTATTTTAAAAAACCACCTGAAAGAACCCCAAAAAGGCGCTGTCTTTATTATGGTGGCTGCAGCCATGCTCGCCTTGCTTGGCTTTGCCGCTCTGGCAATAGATGTGGGGTTTCTCATGGCCTCGCGCAACGAACTCCAAAACGCCGCAGACGCCGGGGCTCTGGCCGGGGCTCGCGTTTTATACAATGACACCGGCACAGCAGTAAATCCGGGTGCAAACCAAGTCGCCTACGATACAGCAATCCGGAACAAAAGCATGAACGAGCCTGTGGAAGTCAATTGGAGCGGCGAGAATACCGGAGACGTGCAACGGGGGCATTGGTGCTTCGCCAACAAGACCTTCACTCCTAACGATTCACTTGACCCTGTGGATCTCTGGGACGTCTCCAACGAGGAACTCGATAGCAATATGGACTTCATCAATGCCGTTCGCGTGACCGCTCGGCGAGAAGCCACCCCGGTCGCTGCCTTTTTCGCCCGCATTTTCGGTAAGGATGATTTTGCTGTGATGGCAGACGCAGTGGCGTATTTAGGTTTCACCGGCACACTGCAACCTGGAGAGGTGGACCAACCCATTGTCCTTTGTGACACAGCCGTAACCGATGCCACCGGGGAATATTCATGCACCATCGGCCGAATGCTAGACACAAACATGCAAACCGGAGCTTGGACCTCGTTTGAGCAACCTTGCTCCGGTGCCGCCAATGCCGGAGAAATAGCGCAATTGACCTGTAGCGGCGGCAACCCCGAACCCATCGCACTAGGAGACTCCATGACGACCACTGAGGGCACCGTCGCTTCAGCTTATCAAAACCTTTTGGCCTGCTGGAAAGATTATATCAGCGTCAATGGCTATACTCCTTGGGAAATAACACTTCCGGTCATTGCTTGTAATGACGACGGCCCTATCGGCAATTGCAACACCCCTAAAGGCGCTGTGACCGTCAATCTTCTCTGGATGACGGGCACGGGACAGCCCAAATGGAAAGACGCTCCCACCGTCATGGGCGATTGGGACGCCTCCCAAGCTGATGACATTACAGACGTCAATGACGGAGAGCAACGCTGGGTCAGCTTCGTGAATCACTTCAATCTGGATGTTGACCTCCAAGATACAAAAAAAGGCTTTCTTTCGAAGGCCATGTACTTCAAGCCAAATTGCGAGCCACACGAAATGAAAGGTCGATCCGGAGGAGAAAATTTCGGCATCTTGGCCAAAATCCCTGCGCTGGTCCAATAAATACATTCATTCCGAACTGCTACAAACTTAGGACCACTCTATGCCTAACACGCCTCTCACTGTCCTTTTGGACATCCATACCACCGAGTTAAAGCATCAGGTGCATCAAAACCTGAAAGCGCTTTATGACGTAACCGTCCTGGACCATACTCTGGGCAGCCGTGGTGATGTCTTGATTACCGAACTCAATTCCTCTCCGGAAACCGAATTCCAATCCATCGGAGGATTATTGGATTCAGGCATGGTGGAAGAGGTCTTCCTTCTCTCGAACAATGCACGACAAGACATTTTGCTGAAATCGATCAAAATGGGCGTGAAGGAATTTTTCATATTACCTTTACAGGACAAAGAACTGACCGAGGCCCTGGAAAAAGTGGTTGCCAAGCGCAAACAGCATGCTTCTCCTGCGCCGACATCGCATAAGGGCAAACTCATTACGGTTTTGGGAAGCCGTGGCGGTGCGGGCACGACCACGGTAGCTGTCAATCTCGCCGCTGCGTTGGCTGAACAAGCCACCTCCGAATCCATCCTCCTTTTAGACCTGGACGTGAATATGGGCGAAATTCCACTTTTTCTGGATTTTACGCCCCAGTATTCCTGGAAAAACTTGGCAGAAAACCTCAGCCGTATTGACGACTCCTTTTTGCGCAATGTGTTGTATCAGCATCCAAATGGATTTTCTATCCTGCCCGGACCGGAAATCCAAACGGGAAACGTTGAGGCCTACACCGACATGTTCGAGCACATGCTCAGACTCCTTCTTCGCATGTTTGACGTGATCATTATCGATGGCGGGCAATCTATACACGAGCTTATCCAGCAAACCTTACACCGGTCTGACACAGTGCTCATTGTCTCACAACTCAGTCTTCCATACCTTTCCAAAACGAATAAAATGCTTGCTCTTCTCAAACAAATCGTTCCTGAACCTGAAAAGAATATCCATATCCTGATCAACAGATATCACAAAAAAATAAATATTTCTCTACGGGAAGCTGAGGCCAGCTTGAAAGCCAATATCTTCTCCACCATCCCCAATGATTACCAATTTGTCATGTCCGCCATGAACCAGGGCAAAGTTTTCAACCAGGCAGGGGCACGGCACAAATTGACCAGAACCATGCAGGATCTCGCCAGGCAGATCAATCCTCCGTCTGGATCTGACGACAAGGCCAAAAAGAAATGGTTTTCCAAATAAGGGGCTATTATGTCTACACATGTCACCGCACTGAACACTCCGCTCACCCCGGTCCCTGAAGAGTACTTCGAACTGAAGACCAAAATCCATGATCGCCTCCTGGATTTGGTCGACATCTCGAAGCTGGAAACCATTGATCAGGACATGCTGCGTGGACAATTGCGAACCATGGTGGAAAAAATCCTTCGCGAACCTGGACAACGGGTGCCTTTGAACCTCCAGGAAAAAGAACGGCTCATCAACGAAATCCCGGACGAAGTCCTGGGCTATGGCCCCCTGGAGCCTCTGCTGCAGGACCCGACCATTTCCGATATTCTGGTCAACACCTACCGCCGGGTCTATGTGGAACGGTTCGGGCGCATCGAGCAGACTGACGCCCGGTTCAAGGACGACGACCACCTGATGCGCATTATCGACAAGATCGTCTCCTCCGTGGGCCGGCGCATAGACGAATCCTCGCCTACGGTTGACGCCCGATTGGCAGACGGCTCCCGTGTCAACGCGATCATCCCGCCGTTGGCACTGGACGGCCCGATGCTCTCCATCCGGCGCTTTGCCGTGATTCCACTGGAGTTGGAAGACCTCATCAGCTACAACACCATCCCCTCGCAAATTGCGGAAATTTTACGCGGCATCCTCCACTGCCGGCTCAATGTCCTTATTTCCGGGGGCACCGGTAGTGGCAAAACGACCTTTCTCAACGTCCTGTCCCGGTTCATTCCCGCTACTGAACGTATCGTGACCATAGAGGATTCCGCCGAACTGCAACTCAAACAGGAACACGTCGTCCGCCTGGAAACGCGACCGCCAAACACCGAGGGACGCGGCGAAGTCACCCAACGTGACCTGGTCATCAACTCCCTGCGTATGCGGCCGGACCGGATCATTGTTGGCGAAGTCCGGGGCAAAGAAGCCTTTGACATGCTCCAGGCTATGAACACCGGCCACGACGGGTCGTTGACCACAATCCACGCCAACTCGGCCCGCGACGCGCTCATGCGCCTGGAGACGATGGTCGCCATGGCCAATTTTGATATTCCGAACGACTTTCTACGCCGCTACATCAGCTCTGCCCTGGATGTGGTCCTGCACCTCGGGCGCCTGTCCGACGGCAATCGCAAACTTCTCAGCATCCAGGAGATCACAGGCATGGAAGGCAACGTCATCACCATGCAGGAAATCCTGTCCTTTAAACAAACTGGCGTGGCCCAAGACGGCACTGTCCAGGGTCGATTCGTTTTCAACGGGATCCGTCCAAGATTTCTGGACCGCTTCCAGGCCTGGGGCATCCCCCTGTCCCGCGAAGTTTTTGCTGGGATGGAAGGAATGGAAGTGTAGCTTCGAACCGCTTCTGAATTGGACTTTCCTCGGACTCAGGGGGAATTCTTGCGAACAACACTGCGGCCTTGCCTGGGTCTTTGGCGCACAAACACAGTGAGGTGCGACATGCATCCCTTTCTTCTGGGCCTAGTGCTCTTTGCCATCGCCATCTCAAGTATCGAACTTGTCCTGTACGCGCGCCGGCTGGTGGCTAGCCCCGATCGCAAAACCCTCAAGCGTCGGCTGAAGGACTTGCCGAGCCAGGACCGGGAAGCCCTTCTGGAATCCATTCTGCGCGAGGAATCTTTCAGTGAGGTGCCGCTGCTGAACCGAGTTTTACGGAAAATCGGCTTTGTCCGCTCGTTGAAACGGCTCAAGGAGCAGGCCAACGCCTCGCAGGCCATCAGTTTTTACATTTTGCTTTCGCTGCTCCTTGCCTTTTCCGGCTTCATGCTGGCGTCATTCCTTTCACCGGTATGGACCGCCTATACCCTGGCCACGCTTGTCGGGGGGAGCGTTCCATGGCTCTACCTGCTCCGGAAACGGCACCAACGCATGGAGCGCTTCCGGCACCAATTGCCGGAAGCAATGGAATTCATTGCCCGCTCTCTGAAAGCGGGCCACGCCTTTACTTCAGGGCTCAAACTAGCGGCAGACCAAATGGACGATCCCCTGGGCGTTGAATTCGCGGCCACCTTGCATGAAATCAATTTCGGGGTCCGGGTCTCCGACGCCCTGCGACATCTCGCCCAACGCGTCGACTGTCCGGATCTCCAGATCTTTGTTGTAGCCGTCATTCTGCAACGCGAAACCGGCGGAAATCTGGCCGAAATCATGGAAAGCAACGCGTATATCATCCGCGAACGGTTCAAATTCCAGAACCATGTCAAAACCTTGTCTGTGGAAGGGAAACTTTCGGGCATAGTGCTCTTTATTCTGCCCATTGTTGTCTTTCTGGTTATCCAGATTCTCAATCCCGACTACATGGCGGTGCTCTACACCACCTCCTTCGGACAGAATCTCTTGTGGCTGGCCGGAGGCATGATGATCATCGGCCTGCTCATCATCAGAAAAATGGTTCACATTGTGGCTTGACCTCGGAGTACCGGTTGCTCTGCGCACAACCCGTGGCAACGTATTAGGAAAATAACGCTGCCAACCCCAGGGAGGGGCTCCCATGACACAATTCCTCACACTGCCGACCCTGGCCGCGTTGATCGCTTTTTGCACCTTGTGCCTGGCCATGATGTCCTTATACCGTTACGTCCATTTTTTGCAGAAAAAAAAGGACCTGCTGCAAAAAATCGAAGCCAGCACCGTGCATTGGGCTCCGGCAACCTCTTTGGCCCAGGGACAAAGCGGTGCCAGGTCCCCGAAAGGCATAGGCTGGCTCTCCAAAACGCTCCAGTTCCTGGGCGTCAAAGCCTATAAAGGCCTATCTGATCAGGAATATTCCGCTGCCAGACTCAAATTTCTCCAGGCCGGAATCGCCCATCCTCAGGCCGTGTCCCTGTTCTGGGGCAGCAAGGCAATGCTCAGTATTGCCTTCGTCCTCGTCTTTTTTGCCTTGGATTCGCTTTTCAGCTTTGTCCTGAGTACGACCTGGATGAGCGCCATCGGACTCAGCGCGGCTATTATCGGTTTTTACCTCCCGGAATTGTGGTTGCACCTGAAACGCCGACAACGGGCCAATACGTTGGAACGGGGGTTCCCCGATGCCCTTGATCTTCTTGTTGTCTGCGTCGAGGCTGGCATGGGCCTTGACGGTGCCATCAATCGCGTGGCCAATGAAATCCAACTCAGCAACCTCGCTTTGAGTCAGGAACTCAAGATGGTGACCATGGAAATCAAGGCCGGCAAAAATCGCCAGACCGCCCTCAACAATCTCGCGGCGCGGACCAATCTGGACGAGGTCAAAAATTTCGTCGGCCTGATCGTGCAGACCCTGCGCTTTGGCACCAGTGTGGCCGACACCTTGCGCGTCTATTCGGACACCTTCCGCACCGCCCGACGGCAAAAAGCAGAAGAAAAAGCGGCCAAACTGCCACTCAAACTTGTCCTTCCCTGCGGGCTGTTTATTTTCCCGGCCCTGTTTGTGGTCATTCTCGGGCCGGCCCTGATCCAGATCTTCAACGCACTGCTCAAATGAGTATTCCCGGTACCCCCGCACGCTCCAAGTGCCAGGAAATCATCTTCAGCATCCGAACTCTTTTCGCTGCACAGCCACCTGACAACCACGCTGCCAAGAGAGAGCACTATGCCCCTGAAAGAGCGCCATTCCCACTGCCTGAAGCTCGCGGCCCTGCTGCTTCTGCTGTCCGTTTTGACGGGTTGTGCCACGACCACCAACGGCCGGCACGCCGCAACAACCCGTCTGTCTCCAGAATCGACCGGACTCGCCGCAAAAGGGACTTCCCGGTTATGGCAAAGCCAGATGCAGGAGCTGGACCAATTGTCCCTGCCGGAGTTGGAGCACCAGGGAGATCTGGCCCTCAAGCGCAAAGATTTTCATGTCGCCTTTGTCCACTATGAGCGAGTCTTGCGCCAAGCCCCGGACAATGTGGAGGTCCAATTCAAACTCGGTCTCCTGTTTGTCCTGGCCGGCATGGACCGCGAAGCCATCCCCTATCTCGAGAAAGTCCTCCAGGCGGAACCGCAACGCGCCAGAGCGCATTATGTCCTCGGCCTGGCGCATTTCCATCTTCAGGAGAGACAACAAGCTCAAGACGAACTCCAACTCGCGATCGAATACAATCCGAAATTGTGGCAAGCCCACAATCTCCTTGGCATTCTCGCTGACACTGCGAAACGGGCGGACCAGGCAATCGCCTCCTTCCAAGCCGCGATCGTGCTACGCCCCCGAAATGGGCAACTGCACAACAATCTCGGCGTGGCTTACGCCATGGCCGGGGCCCCAAAACAAGCCATCCACTGTTTCAAGCAGGCGTTACAAAACGGCTATGATCCGCCGCGAGTGTATAATAATCTGGGTCTGGCCCTGGCTGGGCAAGGACAATTCGAGGAGGCGCTGGCGAGTTTCACCAAGGCGGGGGGAGCAGCCAAGGCCTATAACAACCTGGGTTGCGCCTATTTACAGATAGGACGGACAAAAGAGGCCAAAGCGTGTTTCCAGAAAGCCTTGGAACTGGAACCCGAATTCTATGCCGTCGCCCAGGCCAATCACAACAAGGCCGATGTTGAAATAACCCGAGGCTATAAAACCGCTGCCCCCTGACCGGTCCTCCCGCGCCGCCCGATCAAAAATCCCCGGGAGCGAGAGCACCATAGCATGGTCGCGACAGAGGGTGTCGTCTGGAAAAGGTGGACTGGCCTACCGCAACAAAATCACCACACGAGTGGCGCCGGACTCCTGAGGAGGCGCATATCATGGACCACTACACAAGCTTTTGGACCACCCTCTCCCACTACAAGACAGGCCTCGGGACCGCTGTTTGTCTGATGATGGTCGTCTTCCTGACCGGGTGCGCTTCCCACGGCCTCTTTTCGTCAACCGATCCGGCCTGGGGAAGTTCCCCATCGCCCCGGGCGGCTGCACTGCACAGCGATCCTCAAGCCGCCTACCGCTTTGGCCGCTACCTCCAATCGCGCGGCCAACACGACTTGGCCTTGCGGGAACTGGCCAAGGCCGTAGCAGCTGACCCGAGTTTTGCCCAGGCCTATGTGGCCATGGGAATGTCTTACGATTACCGGGAAGAATACGGCCGGGCAGTGGCCTGCTACACAACAGCACTGCAGCACGCTCCCGAACTGCACTGCGCCGCGAACAATCTCGGGGTTTCCCATTTATTGCAAGGCAATACCGAAGAAGCGGTGCGGGCCTTGCAAGCAGCTGTCCGGGACGCGCCGGAGCAACAACGGTACTGGAACAATCTCGGCTTGGCCCTGGCCCATGCCGAGAAATGGGACGAGGCCTTGACTGCCTTGGCCCGAACGAACGGCCGTCCCAAGGCCTATCGATTATTGGCGCAGTTCTGCCGCCTTGCGGATGATCCCGCTCGCACCCGCACCTATACTGCACTTGCCGCACAAGCAGAGGACAAAGTCCTCGCCGAAGCAAAGCCGGCACACCCCAAAAAGCCTGACGCGACCGTGGTCCACAAGGCTTCCCGTCCTCCAAGCGTCACGCCCGCCCCCGCCCCAGCACACGAACCCGTCAGAGCGGAAGTCGTTCGCAAACCTCGCGCCACATTGCATCAACAACGCCCCAAACCATCTCCTTCCGTGATTCCCATCGAAGATCGTGGCATCGTTTCTGCCCGCTATCCCGTCATCCGCATCGGCGGCTACGGGGAAGGAAACAGGCCAGATGGTCCTCCTGGAGTGGAAATCTCCAACGGCAACGGCGTCCGGCACATGGCCGCTCGGGTCAAGGCGTATCTCTCTGGAAAGGGGTGCCGTGTGACCCGCCTGACGAACGCCGCGCATTTCGGTTTCGACCGGACCACGGTGTTGTATATGCCGGGCTATTTGCAGTCGGCGTATGACATCGCCCGGGAGATCCCGGGGTGGCAGGAAATGGAGGAAGTGCAGTCCCTGGACCGGGAAGACATCCAGATCAGGGTCCGTATTGGACGGGATATCGTGCGTTTCGACACAACACAGTTTGCGGCTTTGTAGCAGGGGCTGGTGGAACAAATATGCCCCGGCGCACCTCGCTGGTGACCAATCACCCCTTGATACAGGCCAGGGGTCGCAAGCGGGCTACCTTGCGCGCCAACCCGGCATGGTGAGTGGATTCCACGACCTCGTCGACGTCTTTATAGGCCCCGGGGGCCTCTTCAGCCGCACCGCGCTGACTGGCCGCACGGACCAGGATGCCGCGGTGTTCCAGTCCGTGGAGCACGCTCTTGCCTTTCCACCGCTTCGTCGCCTGCTTGCGGCTCATGGCCCGTCCGGCCCCGTGGCAAGCCGAACCCCAGGCCATCGTTTCGCTTTCCACCGTGCCGGCCAGAATATACGATGCCGTCCCCATGGTTCCACCGATCAGCACCGGCTGTCCCACGCCGCGATAGGCGGCAGGCAGTTCCTGTCGCCCCGGCCCAAAAGAGCGGGTCGCCCCCTTGCGGTGCACATACAAGGACTTGCGTAGCCCATCGACATCGTGGTCTTCGACCTTGCAGGTGTTGTGGCTCACATCGTAGAGCAGATCCAGGTGGGCCAGCGGAAACATGTCGGCAAAGGCCTGACGGACCAGATGCCCGAGCACCTGCCGATTGGCCAGGGCGCAATTCACGCCGCAGGCCATGGCCTGGTAGTAATCGCGCCCCTCTTTGGAATCGATGGGCGCGCATACCAGGTCCCGCGAGGGCAGGTGCAGGCCCCGTTTCTGCGCCGCCCGACCCAATATCTGGATATAATCGGTGCCGATCTGGTGCCCCAGAGCCCGCGAACCGCAATGGAGCGAGACAACGACGCTATCCTCCTTGAGCCCGAAGGCGAAGGCCGCCGCTTGGTCATAGATCGCATCTACATACTGGACTTCGAGATAATGGTTGCCGGAACCCAGGGTGCCGACCTGATCCTGCTGCCGCTTTTTGGCTGTTCCTGAAACCACTTCCGGATTCGCTCCGCTCAAGCAACCGCCATCCTCGATATATTCGAGATCCCGCGATTCTCCGTATCCTTGGGCCACTGCCCAGCGCGCGCCCAATCGCAGGACATCGTCCAGTTCGGAGCCGGACAGCCTGAGCTGCCCGCCGCGTCCGACTCCCGCAGGAATAACCACCGCCAGGAGATCCACCAATTCCGGAAGGGAAGCAAGCACGTCCTCTTTGGACAATCCTGTCCGCAAGGTGCGCACGCCGCAGGAAATATCGTACCCCACTCCGCCCACGGAAATGATACCCCCACGGTCGGGATCAAAGGCCGCCACGCCTCCGATAGGAAACCCGTACCCCCAATGGGCGTCGGGCATGGCCAGCGAGGCACGGACAATCCCTGGCAGGGCCGCGACTTGGCTGACCTGCTCCAGGACCATGTCGTCGAGGTCGCGGATCAGGTCACCACTGCCGAACAGCCGTCCCGGAACCCGCATGGTTCCCTGTTGGGGAACTTCCCAGCAATAGGCATTGATCCGCCGCAAGAGACTGGTGTCCATACGCGCCTCCACACGATCAGACATCGACCACGCATTGCGCCGCCCAGCCGTCGTTCTGCCGTCCCACAAACAATTCGGAGAATGTCGCCCCTTTGACTTCGACACCCCACTCGTGCTCACGGGCCGTGACAGGCTCCCCCCACACCGT
>Ga0182238_1000176_pt1 | contig 22055 bp, 20 predicted proteins | sample hydfrates6_PW_90_FD_132439 | JGI IMG/M metagenome (GOLD analysis project Ga0182238, IMG submission 132439) | Subsurface microbial communities from deep shales in Texas, USA - hydraulic fracturing test 6_PW_90 | ecosystem: Environmental > Aquatic > Deep subsurface > Shale gas/oil reservoir >... | reverse complement strand
TGGCCTATGGCAGGGCGGCGCTCATCATGAAGAATGCCGGCAGGATCGTGGATATCATGGGGACTTCACCGAGGGCTTTTGTTTTGAACTCCAGCGATGAAGACCTGGCCTCGATGTTTCGTTCCTTCAGGCACCGCTTTACCTCGGGGGAGGATGTTACGGCTCTTGTTTCCGGAATCCGGCGGGCCCTTTATCTGTACGGAAGCCTGGAAAACTGTTTTCGAGAGGGCCGCAAAGGCGGAAGGGCATCCACAAATGAGGCCTTGGCTTTTTTCAGGAAAGTCCTGTGCGCTGGTTTGCTCCGGTCCGGCAATGCCATGCTCCCTGATCCCGCCGGAAAATCGGCGTGCAAAAGGCTGTACCTTTTTTTGAAATGGATGGTCCGCTCCGATGAGGTGGACCCCGGAGGCTGGACTTGTCTCGACCTTTCAAGGCTTATGATTCCCCTTGATACCCACATGTTCTCGATCGCACGCTCGTTCGGAATGACCTCCAGGAAAAACGCCAACTACGGCGCTGTTCTTGAGGTGACCCGGGCGTTTGCGGCGCTTCGGCCTGATGACCCCTTGCGTTACGACTTCGTTCTCACCCGTTTCGGAATCAGGCAAGACCTGGACAAAAAGAAACTCCTGGCGGAAGGCGCACTCATTCAAGGGGGAGACAGGGGATGAGGATCTAGTATAATGACGGCAAAGAACAGACCTGGTTTTTGGGAGGATGCTGAATATATGGGAATTCTGCCCTATTGGGACAGGAACGTCGACCTTGAGATCGTCTCATGGATGCCCTATGGAGTCGACTTTTCCCCCGTTTCCGTCAACGCTCTTCACAGCGAACAGATCGGTTTCATCGCCGAAATGGCCCTTGACCTCGACAGCGAACTCCTCTGCATTGAAGGAACGACCATGGGCCAGGTCGGATCGCTGTTCAGGGAGAACCTCATACTTCCCGGAAGAAATGTCTCTGTGATGCCGGGATTCTCCATGGTGTTCGGATATTCAAAGGCTATGGAAACCTTTCTCGGCCTTTTTGCCGATGCCTATCCCGGAATCAGTGCCGGTCTGGCCCTGTGCGGAGTCTGGGACAGGACCATGCTGGTTGATGAATGCAAGGTGATCGTCCTGGTGAGCGACAACGCCCTGTTCAATGAACAGGGATGCATCACCGCGCTGTCTGAATTGCTGCAGACCTCCGCATCCGAAAATCATGTGCGGGGCACTTCCTTTTTTGCGGAGCAATTCGGTTACAGACGTTTTTCGATCCCCTTCGAAACCGATGACGTAACGGAACTTTCCATCACGAAAATCCTGTTCGACTTCGAGTTCGAGGCCACGCGAAACGTCGTGGGCCCGCCGCCGGAGGTGGCTTTTCCAAGCCACTCCTTCGAGGATGTTTTTTAATGGATTTGGCCACGGCTGTCGTCCTTGGTTTCAGTCTCTCAATGGACGCCTTCGCCGTGTCCATTGCCGTCCCTCTATGTGTGGCTGCATTGTCTGCGCGACAGGTGGTCAAAGTGGCGGGGAGCTTCGGGCTCTTCCAGGCTGTCATGCCTCTTTTCGGATGGATCGTCGCCTCGGGCGTTGTAAGCATTGCCCGGTCCTGGGACCATTGGGTGGCCTTTTTGTTGTTATCCGCCGTTGGTGGTCACATGATCCTCGAAGGGTTCAAGGACGGGACAGACTGCCCCAGATGGCCGGATCCGACAAGAGGGAAAGCTCTTTTCGCCCTTTCCGTCGGAACCAGCATTGATGCCTTCGCCGCAGGAGCAGGTTTCGCGGGTCTTGGACTCCAGATCGCGCCTGTGGTAGCCGTGATCGGCTCCATGACGTTTGCCTTTTCGGCGGCCGGTATGGTTTTCGGCCGCCGCATCGGGCGTCGCTTCGGCGAAAGGATGCTCGTCGTCGGGGGGCTGCTTCTTCTGGTGATCGGTCTGAAAATCCTGCTCGAGGATATTTTCGCCTGAGGGGGTGCGGCATGACCGGGAAACGACCTGGCTGGGACAGCTATTTCATGTCCATCGCGGATGTGGTGTCCACGAGAAGTACCTGTCTGCGCCGCAAGGTTGGCGCCGTCATCGTTCGCGACCGACAAATCATCAGTACGGGATATAATGGTGCGCCGAAGGGTGTGCCACATTGCGCTGACGTCGGGTGTCTCAGGGAACAACTTTCCATCCCATCGGGCGAGCGTCACGAGATGTGTCGGGGTTCCCATGCGGAGATCAATGCCATAGCGCAGGCTGCGGCGGTGGGCTCATCAACGGCCGACGCAACGCTGTATTGCACCCATGAACCCTGCGCATTCTGCACCAAGGCACTGATCAACGCGGGGATCATCAGGCTCGTCTTCAGGGAACCCTATCCCGACGACCTTTCCAGACGTCTGAGGAAAGAGGCGGGCCTGCAAGAAGAGATGTGTGAGGAGAAGTTGCAGGAAAACGGGAGTTGATGAGACATGGCGATTGAAATATCCCGGAAGAAACGTGATCCCGGCGTTGACATCGATGAATTGATCGGCCTCTGGTCCATCAAGCGCGAGCTGCGCCGCATCGAGGCCATGTTATGGCTCAACCGGCACAGGGAGAAAGAGGACCTGGGCCGTCTGCATCTGGAATCATTTCATTTCGCTTTCCGGGGCAACCCGGGGACGGGAAAGACGACGGTGGCCAGGCTGCTTGGCAAGATATTTCACCGGTACGGAATTCTCCGCGTCGGAGATGTGGTGGAGGTCGACCGTTCGAGGCTTGTCGGGTCGACGCCGGGTGAAACGGAAACCCGGTCCAGGAAAGTGCTGAAAAGCGCCCTCGACGGTGTGCTTTTTATTGATGAAGCCTACACCCTTGCCGGTGATGGTCCGTCGGATCCGGGGCAGCGGGCTTTGGAAGTCATACTCAAGGGTATGGAAGACTACCGTGACGCTCTCGTTGTCATCTTTGCCGGATATCCGGCAGAACTTGACAGCCTGTTCGAGAAAGTTACCGGTCTCAAAAGCAGGGTTCCCTATCATCTGGAATTTGAAGACTACACGCCGCTGGAATTGATCCGAATCGCCAACTACATGGCCGCCAGGGAGAACCTGGAATTTTCCGATGAAGCTTCGAGGAAGCTGTTTCGTATCATGGAAAACCGCATCGGAGCCCCTGACTTCAGTAACGCCAGGGAAGTACGAAACATCCTTGACCACGCAAAGACGAAGATGTCTTCAAGGCTTCAGTCCAAGAGAAAAGTCCTGGCATGGGACCTCAAGACTATCACCGCTGTCGATCTGGAAGACCCTGCCGGTGATGACCCTTCGCAGGAAACGGAAATCGAGGACAGGAAAAAAGAGATGTACGCGGATCCCGCGGATCGCAGCAAGCGGTATGCTCTGGCTTCCGCCTATGCCGAAGCCGGGTTGTGGTCCGATGCCGCCGCAGTCATTGACCCCCTTTCCGGCGGGCTTGAAGGCAGGGAGGCGTCACTTTACGGGAAGGCTCTCTATATGACGGGAGAGCGGGAAAAGGCCTGGCAGGTCTTTTCAAGCCGGTCACAGGACAGGGACGGCACCTTCTTTCAAGGTCTTTCCGCCCTTTGGTCGGGCGAGGATTTTCAGGCCGAATCACTCATGGAAAAAGCCATATCAGAAGCTCCAGAGGAGGCCGACAGGCATTATGCCCTGGCATTCGTCGCCTTTTCGGTGGGCAATTGGGAAAAGGCCGTGGAACATGTCCGGGAAGGTCTCGTGAAAAGGGGAAGCGACGTCCCCCCGTCCATTTTGCGGAATCTGCCTTTCGAAAGACTCGAAAACCCGGAAACTGCGGAGGCTTTCAGAGGCATGATGAGCCGCTCCTGGGGGCAGAAGGCCGAGACTCTCCTCGGGCTCGGGCGGGCGCTTCTGTCTGTGGACGATAAAGAAGCGTTGCCTTTTGCCGCAGAGGTTCTCAAATCTGTCTTGGCCGAACGGCCTGATGACGCCGAGGCACACAGGTTGATTGCGGCCTGTTACGAAGCCTCCGGTGACATCGGGTCCGCGGCAGCATCCCTGGAGATGGCCCTGGAGCTCGAACCCCGGAGAACTGAAGATTGGCACAAACTCGCTGACTTGTACAACCAGGCCGGGTTGAAAGAAAAGGCCGAGGAAATCTACCGGACTCTTGTGGATGATCCTTCCGGGACGGGATCTGCGGCGCTTTCGCTGGCCCGGAAACATGAAGAAAGGGGCGATCTTGAGGAGGCGAAAGACCTCTACGAAAAAGCCTGGAGCCAGGGCCTTGATGATGAAGAGGAAAAACTTTTCTGCGCAGAACGGCTGGGTGTCCTCAAGGCATCTTCGGGATCCCTCGATGGGGCCTTGCGTTTTTTCGAAGGAGCCGGAAGGGAGATGGAAGCGCCTGAAGCCAGGTTCTGGCACGGCAGAGCCCTTATCGAAAAAGGGAAATGGCCGGAAGCGGAACGCCTTTTTCATGACCCTCTCCCTGAAAACGAGCTCGGCCGTGCGGCACGCTACTGGAGGATCAGGATTTTTATCGCAACGAAAAATCTCTATCAGGCCAGGAAACATGCCATGGCCGGCGAAGACAACGACTGGTTGAAGCTTGCCGAATCAGCGGCGCGGGGTCTTTCAGGTGACATTTCGGTTCGGGCGAAACTCAGGGCTATTCCCGTGGAAAAACTCGGGCCCGACGGCCTGGGGTTGCTGGCAGCCGGCCTTGCGGGAATCGAGGAATGGGATCTTGCCGAAAGCTGCGCCAGAAGGGCGGGAACGACTGATCCTGGGCCAGTCTTGTGGGAAAGGGCGGACAGGAAGCTGGTGCAAGAAACAGCTTACCTTGGTGCAGTGGCTGCGGCTCACCTGGGCAAGTGGACCGAAGCCCTGGAGGAATTTCGCAAAGTGTATATATCCCTGAGGCATCCGGCTCCGCTTTACGGCCAGGCGGTAAGCCTTGTGGCCCTGGGAGAAATCCAGGAAGCAAAGAAAATCTTTTTCCAGCTCAAGGCCGCGGCGCCGTCTTCGGCCAGAAAACTCGAGGACCTGATCCGCCGCCATACGGGGATCCGGAAGATCCTCGCCGACAAGGTCGATCCGGGACTTCTGGAGACCTTCGTTTTCGTCTGACCCGATGCGCTGACAATACTCGAAAAGGAGGATCCAGAATGAACAGGGACGAAGCTCTGAAACTTCTGAAAGAACACAATACCGAAGATGGGCACATCAAGCACGCCCTCGCCGTGGAGGCCGCCATGCGCCATTTTGCCCGCAAGGCAGGAGAAGACGAAGACCTGTGGGGCATCACGGGGCTCCTGCATGACCTCGATTGGGAAAAAACCCAGGAAACCCCTGAACGTCACACCCATGTTGGTGCACAGATCCTCGAGGAAGAAGGATATCCCGCTGAAGTGGTTCGTGCCGTTTTGTCACACGGCTGGGGAATTTGCAGCGATGTCAAGCCCGAATCGAACATGGAAAAGCATCTTTATGCCGTGGATGAACTCACGGGGTTCATCACCGCCGTCGCCCTGGTTCGCCCGGGAAAGTCGCTGCAGGATCTCAAGGTCAAATCGGTCAAGAAAAAATGGAAGGACAAGGCCTTCGCGAGAGGTGTCGACAGGGACGTCATCCAGAAAGGTGCGGACATACTCGGCCGGCCCCTTGAGGATCTCATCGGGGAAGTCATTGAAGCCCTGCGGCCTGTGGAACGTGAAATAGGGCTTGGAGAAGGCAGTTGAACCATCAGCCTGTCGTGAAACGGATGCGGTGCCCCGACTACTCGAGGGGTACCGCATCCAGGAGATTCCATGCGATCCCGCTTTTCCGGATTTTGTAGGAAAGCAACATGTATCCGCCGATGTGACCGTCCTCAACGTAAGCCATGCACCATGAGGGCCCCAAAAACCACACGTCCTGCTTCCTGTGGATTTTCATCGTGCCTCCCAGAACGCCTTCCCAGGGCAAGAGATCCCTTCGTGAAAGCAGATCTTCGAGAACGTGCTCTCTTGGATTTGTAACGGATTCGCTTATTCGCTGATCCCAGTCCGGCCCGGGCGGGATCGCTTGTCGCAGGCTTTGGTTTTTTTTCTCGAGAATTTTTTCCCTCAGAACGTAATCGCTGATTTGCGCCTGCAGGGAACCGATTTCGGACCGCTGCCTGAAATTGTAGAAGAGACTTGCGACGAGTCCTGCCGCCAGGAAAAGAAGCAGGAGATTTTTTGCAAAAGTGCGGCTTGAAGCCATGGACATCACCCTCCGGCATGTCGAAACAGTTCCGTTTGTGGTACTGTTCCCATTGTCAGCTCTTTTGCCAGTTTATCACTCCGGAAAAGGTCGTGAATACAGGATGCTGAAAAAGACGCCGCCGGAACTGACGTTTCGGGCCCTTGCGCTGGGAGCCGCCGGAGCCGTCGTCATTTCGGCAAGCAGCGCTTATGTGGCCCTTCGACTGGGGGCATTGCCCTGGCCAACGGTTTTTGTCGCCGTGGTCAGCCTTGCGGTGCTGGGACCTTTCGGAGCCGGCCTCAGGGAGATTAACGTCGCCCACACGGGGATGTCTGCGGGAGGGCTCGTGGCCGGAGGTCTTGCCTTTACGATTCCGGCTTTCTGGATGTCCGATGTCCCGACGGAACTTCCCCTGGTATCGGCGATAGCTGCAGGCGTGGCCGGTGCCGTCCTCGGGGCGGGATTCACCGGAGTCATCAGAAAGTACTTTATTGAGGAGAGAGCGCTGCCATTTCCCATGGGAACGGCAGCGGCAGAGTCGCTCATCGCCGGCAGGGAAGGAGGCAGAAAAGGGCGTATCCTTTTTTCGGCATGCCTTGCATCCGGGATCTTTACCTGGTTGAGGGATGGTGCCGGACTTGTGCCCCAGCTTTTGGGCACCGGGCGGTTCCCGAGCTTCTGGCTTTCGCCCATGGCCCTGGGGATCGGGTACATTATCGGCCCGCTGTATATGGGAACGTGGCTTGTCGGAACACTCCTTGCGAACCTGCTTATTCTTCCGCTGGGATTGCATTGGGGGGTTTTCCCTTCCCTGGAGGCGGCGGGAGCGTTCACCACAAGCCTCGGGATAGGGACCATCATTGGTGCCGGCCTGTTTGTTTTGCTCAGGGCCGTCTCACCAGCGTTGAAAGGAGCCGCCAGGGCCGCCGGCGGACAGGTAAAATGGCTTGCCGTAGCTGCTGCGATTGCCCTGGCGGTGATGACGGTAATCCTGGGTTTTCCCCTTCCGGTTTCGCTTTTCTTGATCTTTTCGGTCTGGTTTTGCGTCGTGACCGCCGCCACGCTGACGGGGCAGACGGGAATCGACCCGATGGAGATTTTCGGCATCCTGGTCATTTTGGCCGTGAGAGCCTTCTTTCATGTGGGGCTCCATCAGATTTTTCTGATTGCCGCAGTCGTGGCCGTGGCCACGGGGCTTGCCGGAGATGCGCTGCAGGATTTCAAGGTCGGGAACCGTCTCGGGACATCACCGGGAGCGCAATGGGTTTCCGAAAGCCTGGGCGGAATCGTGGGGGCGGTGACGGCCGCCTTTGCCATATTTATGCTGCATGATGCTTTCGGACCCATGGGACCCGGAACTGATTTCCCGGCTCCTCAGGCTTTTGCAGTCAAGAGCATGGTCCAGGGGCTTCCCGACACCACGGGCTTCTGGACGGGATTTTTCGCCGGGCTTGTCCTTGCAGCTTTCAGGGTTCCTGCAACGACCATCGGAATCGGAATTTACCTTCCCCCCTTCATTTCACTGGCGGCGGCGGTGGGCGGAGCCGCCGCCAGTTTCACACGGAAAGAGGAGCACCGGAGGGTGTTGACACTGACGGCTTCCGGATTTTTGGGCGGAGAAGGCATTACAGGTGTCCTTATGGCGATCTGGAAGGTGGTGACCCTTGGATGAGAAAAGCCAAAACCGGAACACAAGACATGCATTTTCTCGTAGGGCATGCCTCGGACACGACCAGGGGAACGGGATGCAGCGTGTTGCTTTTCCCGGAGGGGGCCACGGCTTCCTGTGATGTCCGCGGAGGTGCTCCGGGAACACGTGAGACGGATTTGCTGGAACCTCATTGTCTCGTCCCGAAGATCAACGCCTTGCTCTTTTGTGGGGGAAGCGCCCGTGGACTTGCCGCAGCCGATGGCGTCATGAGCTGGTGCGCGGCAAAAAAATGGGGGTTCGATACCGGCTTCGGTGCCGTCCCCATTGTTCCAGCGGCATGTCTGTTTGATCTCAACGTTGGTGAAGCAGGGGGGTATCCCGATGCAATAATGGGAGAGGAAGCCTGTCGAAACGCCTCCTTTCCCATGAATTCCCCCATGGGAAACGTGGGGGCCGGTACCGGGGCAACGGTAGGGAAGTACGCAGGTCCCGAGAAGGCGATGAAATCCGGCCTCGGCTGGTCCGTGTCGAAAAAAGGGAATCTTTGCGTATATGCCTTGGCTGCCGTGAACGCCTATGGAGCCGTGAAAGACGCGGAAGGCAAATTCATGGCCGGGGCGGTGGGATCCACCGTTGCCGTGCAGTCACCAACAGACGTTCTCCTTGGGGAAAGTCACTGGGCCGAATGGGGACGCAACACGACCCTGGTCGCCGTGGTGACCAATGCAGGGATGGACAAGGCCGACTGCCGGCGTGTGGCCTTTATGGCGGCAAGCGGCATGGCCGAGTCTATTTTCCCCGTTCACACGCCCTTTGATGGCGACACCGTTTTTTGTGTCTCCACCGGTCAGATGAAGGGGGAGTGCCTGGAGGTCGGCATGCTTGCCGCAATGGCCGTCTCCGAAGCGGTGAGACGCGGTGTCCGGCATGCGGAAAGCGCATGGGGCTTTCCGGGGCTCGGAGACGGGAATCAGTAAACAGGCGGATACGCGCCCCCCTTGAAAAAGAAGACAATGCAGGGTACGGGCCTCTTCCGCATGAAAGAAGGGATGTGGTTTCATGTCAATACGAATCGTTCTCGCTGACGATCATCCGCTGACACGGGTCGGCATCCGGGATTACCTTCTCAAGGAGGCGGACTTTGAGCTTGTCGGCGAGGCTTCCGATGGTATTGAGGCCGGCGAACTGATAGAAAGCAAAAGACCCGATGTCGCCTTGCTGGATATCAGGATGCCCGGGGAAAGCGGTGTCTCCCTCGCGCGGAAAATCAGGAGCTCCGTTCCGGGTACGGCGGTCATGATGCTTACCTCCTATGACGCGCAACAGTATGTGCTCTCCTCTCTCCGGGCGGGAGCGAAAGGATTTGTCCTCAAGACGGCGACGCCTGAAGAACTGGCCAGGGCCATCCGAATTGTTGCGTCAGGGGGCCTTTACCTGGATTCCGAGGTCTCCCGGGCCATGGAAGGTCCGGCCTTTTCGCCGGAAAACCTGTCCGCCCGGGAACGCGAAGTCCTCCTCGAGGCCGCCAGGGGGCTTTCCAGCAAGGAGATTGCGGGAAAACTCTATATCAGCGAGCGGACGGTGCAGACCCATCTCGGGTCGATTTATGACAAGCTCGGAGCGAAAAACAAGACTGAAGCCATGCTCCTGGCCCTGAAGTACGGTGTGGTCTCGCTGGAGGAACTGCTTGAATGAAGCGACACCTTCTGATTCTTTTGACGGTAGCCATTCTCGTGCCTTCCTTTGCAGCCCTGGTGATCGGTGGGGCCGGCATGATCCAGCACAAAAAGGCCATCGAGGTCGTGGCCCAGTCGTATGTCAAGGATCTGGCGCAGAACGTGGCAGGGCAGATCGAGAGTGGTTGGGAGATGGGAAGAGGCTTTGCAAGGCTCGAAAGGATGATGCGTGTCCACCGGATGAATTTTGATTTTTCCATGCCGGGATGGGTTGCCGTTGTTGATTCAGGCGGGCGCTTGCTGGTATCGACGCCGGGAGCCGACATTCTGGCCAACCTCTGGCGGCGTGAGCTTCCCGTCGGCACCGCCGTGGATATCAAAAGTTCGGAGGGCGAGTGGTTCACCCTGGCGGCATATCCTGCGGGTGAAACGGGATGGTTCGTCATCGCCGCCGTCTCCTGGAACGACCTGTTGGGTCCCATGCTGGCTTTCAATCGATGGCCCCTCTTTGTAGGCATTACCGGTTTTTTGGGACTTTTGTCGGTCTATGCCCTTTGGAGATGGCTGGTTTCACCCCTTCGTTCCCTCGAATCCGAGGTGTCGGTACTGAAATGGGGAAGGGAAGTCCCGGAAGAGGATGACCCTCGTGCTGTTTTCGAGCTCAGGAGACTGCGGCAGGTCCTGTACCAGCTGGCCCTTTCCGCAGTGGAGCGGGCGAAGCTCATGCGGCGCTACGTCAGCGACCTGGTGCAGGTGCAGGAGGACGAAAGGTCCCGCCTGGCCCGTGAGATTCATGATGGTCCCCTTCAGGATGTGACGGCACTGATACAGCAACTGCGGCTTGCCGCTTCGGAATTACAGTCCGGTGACCCCGGGACGAGGCTCCAGTTTGCTGAAGAGGGGGCCGTTCAGGCCGTCCGGGAACTTCGGGCCCTCTGCGACGAACTTTCGCCACCATGGCTCGACCTGGGAATCGAGCAGGCGCTTCACGAGCTGGCCGGAAGGCTCTCGCGGCATCTGGGCCTGTCCGTGGAAGTCGAAGCCGAAGGGGATTTGTCCCTGTCAAGGGACGTGGTCCTCGCCTTTTTCCGGGTGGTTCAGGAGGCGGTTCATAATTCCGCAAGGCATGGTCAAGCGGAGTCGGTGACGATCAGGCTTTTCCGGGAAGAAAATTCGGTGGCGCTGGAGATTACCGATACCGGAAAGGGCTTTGAAGGGAAGGTCGACGTGGAGGCTCTCCGTGTCAGCGGGCATCGCGGCCTCGCCAACATGAGCGAGCGGATGAGCCTCGTCGGTGGGACTCTGGACATTCGGTCCGTCCCCGGAGGGGGAACTACGATTCGCTGCCTGGTCCCGACTACTTCCGCTTTTGCCGGAAATGACCGCCCCAGACGCCCCTGACGTCGGATACGAAGACAAAACCCGTGTTGCCGATCATCCCCGAGATGTGCGGGATTTCCGAACGCTGGCAGAGGATTTTGAGGATGAGGCGGTTGCCCGCTTTTCCCTCGCCGTGAATCACCGTTGTTCCGAAACCCTCTTCCCTGAGGGTGTTGACAAGGTCCATGGCGGCTTCCGTCTCCGGGGCGATGACCTCTACGAGGACGAAGGAACTGAGCAGTTTCGATTCCAGAAAAACGCCGAGATAGTTGCCGGCCGCGAACCCGCCGGCGTAGGCGACGATCTGAAGCGGTGAGGTAATGCCGTTTTTGAGGACATATCCGAGGGCGACGAGGTAAATGCCCGACTCGAAGAAGGCTGTGACGGCGGCGTGCGCCTTCCTGCCCCTGACGAGAAGCAATATCCGGAAGGTTCCGAGGGAAACGTCCAAAAGCCGGGCAAAAAAGATAAGTAGCAAGCCTGCCGGGTCCATGGCACCTCCAAATGTAACCCATCATATGGGAGTTTTATGGACGATCTGTTCATCTCATCTTAGTATAAAATGAGGAAGTTTGACAGAACGAAGACAGAAGCCGGACACAGCAGCCCGGCGAAGGGAGGGAGCCCTTTTTGGGGCGAAATTATGAGAATTCGTGTTCTCGGAGCAGCAGGTGAGGTCACAGGATCGAATTATCTCCTCGAAGTCGGCGGCAAAAAGATACTCGTCGATTGCGGCCTTTACCAGGGAAGGCAGCAGGAAAAGAACAGGGACCCCCTCGATTTCAATCCGTCGGATCTCTCGGCGGTCATCCTGACCCATGCCCATCTTGATCATACAGGACGTGTTCCGCTTCTGGTCAAGGAAGGATTTACGGGGCCCGTATACGCGACTCGCCCGACGCTGGAGCTTTCGGAGGTCCTCTGGAAAGATGCGGCTCATATCCAGAAAGAGGATGCCGAATGGAAGACCAGGAAAAACCGGCGCAAGGGACTTCCTCCGGTAGAGCCCCTGTTTACGGAAGAAGATGCGGAACAGGCCTTCAAACAGCTCAGATCTGCGAGCTACGATGATGTGATCGACATCGAAGAGGGCTTCCGCGTCAGGTTCAGGGACGCGGGACACATCCTGGGGAGCGCCAACCTTGAGCTGTGGCTTTCCGAGGGGAGCGAAGAGGTCAAGATCGTTTTCTCCGGCGATCTTGGTCCGCAGAAGACCGTCATGGAGCGCAATCCGTCTTTTATCGAGGAAGCGGATTACGTCGTCATAGAGTCCACCTACGGGAACCGGGAACACAAGACCAACGAGGAAAGCCGGGAGGAATTCCGTGAAACCATGAGGACCATGCTCAAGGATCACGGCAAGGTGCTCATTCCCACCTTCGTCGTCGACAGGGCGCAAAGGGTCCTCTACGAGTTGACCCTGATGCAGCTCGAAGGGATCCTTCCCGACAACGTCCCCATATATTTTGATTCTCCCATGGGAATGAAGGCGACTGCGATTTACAATGAGCATGTCGCCCTTCTCTCGAGCGAAATCCAGGACAAGATCCGCAAGGGGACGGACCCTTTTTCTCCAAGACAGCTGCACATCGTGGAGAGCGTGGATGAATCAAAGGCCATCAACTCGGTGAAGCATGCCATCGTGATGGCCGGAAGCGGCATGTGCACCGGCGGCAGGATAGTTCATCACCTCAAGAACAATCTTTACAGGGATGACGCCCATGTCGTTTTTGTGGGATACCAGGCGCGAGGGACGCTCGGGCGCAGACTTGTGGAAGGCGCAAAATCCGTACGTGTTGCCGGAGAAGAAATCGCCGTCAACGCGACGCTGCACACGATCAACGGCTTTTCCGCCCACGCCGACAGGAGGGATTTGCTGGCCTGGGCCGAAAACTTCCGGACGAATCCGACCTTTTTCGTCACCCACGGTGAAGAAGAGGCTGCCGGAGCCCTCGCGGACGCCCTGCAGGAGAAGGGCTTCAACGCCGTTATCCCCTCCCTCGGGCAGGAGTTCGAGCTGAAACCGAGTCGTGAGGCCGTTGCGGCCGGAACCGTCCGTTCGAGCAGTCGTGGGGCCGGAAAGGCAGCTGACGGTGAAGCGGCTCTCTCCGAGATTTCCCTCATGGCGTCACTCCTGAAAGACAAGAAAGACGTCAACAGGGAAGAGTACGTGGCCCTCTTGTCCTCGGCACGGACCCTTCTTGAGACCGTAAGAGACAGGATAGAGGAAACAGGCAGTGGGGGAACGGCGCTCTAGGACGTTCCTGCAGCGGCCTTGAAGGTTTTTCCAGAGAGGGAACGTGATAGAATAAACGCCATGTTTTACGTTTGAAACGTGCGGGAATACATGTGTCAATCGATGGGTGATGACGAGATGAAGGTGTGGAAATACAAGAGGGGAAGGGACCTCCTCGACTTCATCATGCTGCCCCTTCCCATTGTCCTCATCGGCGGTCTGGTAGCCGGCTGGACGATGGTGCCCTTTCTGATTCCGCCCATCTGTGCGTCGGTGTGGAATCTGGAAGACCGTTTCAAAAGGAGGTTCCTCCATGCGTAAAAATTTGTGTTTCTGGCTGACTGTCATTGTCGCCGCTTCTGTGATTGCCGGTGGTTTTCTTTTCTTCGGCCGTAAGCCTGTTACGGAGACCGTCACGGAGGCTTTGCCCCTCGTGAGTGAAGGTGTCCCCCATGCCTTGCTGACGGTTCAGGGAAACCGGATCAAGACCAGGCTTCCCGAAACGCTGGCCGAGGAAGCTTCCCCCCGGGCTAGACCCTATGTCCACCTTATGGAGGGAATGATACTGCCGTTGGCCGGGCTTTCGGAGGAGGCGGCACTCCTTGCCACCTGGGCCGAACAGGGAAACAGGGCCGATTTGTACGGTGTATTCCGTTTTTCAAGGGAGAACGTATCGATGCTCTCCTCGGGGAAAATTCCCGATGAATGGAAGGAGGTTCTTCCCGAAGCCTCGGTGGAAAGAGCCGGTAAAAAGGGCCGGTATCGCCTGGTAACAGCTGCCGACGCGCCCGCAATGTATCTGGAGACGGTGGATCGACTGGTGTTGCTCTCCTTGTACGAAAGCGGTCTCGAAAGGATGCGTGAGGCTCTGAAAAACCCCGAGATGCGGGCGAAAGTTTTCTGGACGTTGGAAACGGACTGGCCGGGGCATATGTATCTGCATGATGGTGGCTCCCTTGCAGCATCTGCAGCGATGCAAGGACATGACGTCGGCAACGACCCAGTCAAAATAGAAATGGCCTGGCGACAAAAAACCGGGGAGGGGCTGCTCGCCTGGACGGTTTCCGGGTTGGAAGGCTGGATCCCTGATACAATCAGAAACAACCTTTCGGGGTATGGCTGGTCCGAAAAACTGTTTGTTCCCGACCCGCTCATAGCGGCGACGGGTTTCAACCTGCCCCGGGGATTTTCAACGGCACGTGAAATATCCGCGGAATTGCCTGAAGCGGCGGAAGCTCTTGGTGTAAGGACCGAACTGCTGGAAAAAGTTCTTGAGGGACCTCTCATCGTCACCATCGGCGGGCAGAGCCGGTTCCTCATGATGAACCTCCCGGGTTTCCTCGTCGAAATGCCCGACAGGGGCGCACCGGGAATGGAACTTGTCGAACGGATATGGGACAGGAACTGGATGCGTCTTTCCCTGACCCCGAAACCGCTGGAAGGATTCAAGGCGGGCGGGAGCCTGTCCGTTCCCCTGACCGTTGTCGGCGCAGCTTCGGAAGACCTGGCGGTCCTGGGAGCCATGGATGAATCAGGTCTGAAAAAGCGTGTTCCCCTGCGGGAAGCCGTCGATTTGCCCGAAAGCGCCCTCGGGTGGGTGTATGTGGACTTCCCGAAGGCGGCCGATGCCATGGAAAACATCGCCAGAGCCGGGTCACTGGCGCAAAGGGTCGGGCTTTCAGGAGGAGATGATCTGGAAAACATCGCCACTGCGGCCGAGGAACTCCGGAGGCTCGGAAAGCTCATGATTGTCATCGAAGATTACAAAAACGGCCGTATCAGTTGGGAACAACCCCCCCAGGCCGAAGAATAGGCGAAGGCCTGGACTTCAATAAATTTTCAGCAATGCGGGGAGGAACGTGAAATGCCTGAAAACGCCCTTACCATTCTCGAGGAAAGAGGCTGCGTCGAATGGTGCAGCAGCCCTGTTGAATTGGCGGCGGTGTTCGAAGAGGAAATGGTCACCGGATACGTCGGTTTCGATCCAACGGCGGACAGCCTTCACGTGGGACACCTCATCCCGATCATGGGGCTCTCCTGGATGCAGCGACTCGGTCACAGGCCGATTGCAATCGCGGGCTGCGGAACGGGCCTCATAGGGGATCCTTCGGGAAAAAGCAAGGAACGGAACCTGTTGACCCTTGAACAGGTCGAGAAGAACATGGAAACCGTGAAAGAACAGTTCAGGCAGTTTCTCGATTTCGACTGCGGAGCCAATTCGGCAATGATCATCAACAACTATGATTGGCTTGGCAAGCTGTCGTTCATCGATTTTCTGAGGGATACGGGAAAGCATTTTTCGGTGAATTACATGATCGGTCGTGAATACGTCCGAAGCCGGCTCGAGGATCCGGAAAAATCCATCTCCTACACGGAGTTTTCCTACATGCTCATGCAGGCCTACGATTTCTATCATCTGTTCAAGGAAATCGGCTGTAAGTTGCAGATGGGCGGCAACGACCAGCAGGGGAACATCATCGCCGGCATCGACCTCATCAGGAAAAAGACCGGGGGCCAGGCCTTCGGCGTCACCTATCCGCTGCTTTTGACAGCCACGGGGCAAAAGTTCGGCAAGACCGAAGAGGGGACGGTTTGGCTTTCTCCGGAAAAAACGTCTCCATACAAGTTCTATCAGTTCTGGATCAATGCCGATGACAGGGATGTTGAGAAGTTCCTGAAGCTTTTCACCTTCCATCCCCTGCCTGATATCGCTTCCCTTGTCGAAAGGCACCAAAAGGCGCCTGCCGGGCGGGAAGCCCAAAGGGTGCTTGCCTGGGAGGTGACTTCGGCGGTACACGGGATCAAGGCGGCGACCAGGGCAAAAAGGGCAAGCGAAATCCTTTTTGGAGGCGTTTTCGACCCCTCTGAACTGGATAGCGAGATGCTCCCGGTTTTGCGGGAGGAAGTACCCTCGGGACGTATGGACGGTGATCCCGAAAACGTTGTGGAAGCCCTGGTGGGAAGCGGAGCCTGTAAAAGCAAGGGTGAAGCGCGCCGGCTGATACGCGGAGGGGGCGTGATGCTGAACGGCAGGAAAGTTGAATCCGAAGATGCTTCGCTGGGGGCCGAGGACTTTCTCGAAGACAGGTTCCTTTTCTTCAGGCTTGGGAAAAAACGCTTCCACATAGCGGAAAGACCCCGTTCCTGAACTGACGGGTCGAAAGACATCGCAACCGGCATGATGCATGAAAGGCGGTGATTCGCTCTGGCATGGCAATGCAGGGTTCTTGAAGGCCTCCGGCGGATGCTTGCTCCAGGAATCCGTGCCGGGGCCGTGGCGGGCGTGCTTTCCGTTCTTCTTGCGGCATACGGCCCCCGAAGGAAAGTGGCTCTCGGGAATATGGCCGTGGCGTTCCCCACATGGAGTCCGTCACGGCGGAAAAAGACATTGCGTCAGACGTATCGGCATTTCGCCTGGATATTAGTGGAATACCTCACCGCGATGAATGAGCCGTCTTCGGTTCTCGAATGGTTTGTGGAAACCGAGGGCAAGCATTACCTTGACGAGGCTGCGGAGAAAAAGCAGGGAGCTGTCCTGCTGTTCGGTCATTTTGGCAATTGGGAACTCCTGGGGGGCTGGCTGGCCTTTTCAGGCTATCCCATCGATGCCGTCATCCGCGAACCCGATGACCCCGAATTGCGGAATCTGATGCAATCTTACCGGCATACCATGGGCATGGGGACCATCGGCAAGAAATCATTGCGTGAACCCCTGAAACGGTTGAAACAGGGACGATTCGTTGGAATAGCCGGAGACCAGCACTGGGGCGACATGGGAATTGAAGTCCCTTTTTTCGACCGCCCCTGCAGTACGGCTTCGGGGCCTGCAGCCTACGCGCTGCTTTCCGGGGCACCGCTCATTCCCATAGCGGCGTATCGGCTTGGCCCATTTCGATACCGGTTCGAAGCGCAAAAGCCCGTCGATGTTCCCGCGTCCGGCTCCCGGGACGACAAAATCCGGGGAATGACCATGGAATCAAACAAGGCCCTGGAAAGAATGATACGCCGGGCACCCGAGCAATGGCTCTGGATGCACCGGCGATGGAGAGAGTAGCGGGTTACTTTTCGGAAAAGAGTTTTCCCGCTGCCGCGTAGTTTTCCCTTGCCGTTTCCGACAGGATAATCCTCACCTGCTCGGGTTTCACGTCGAGACTCTCGCAGACGGCCTGAGTGACCTTTTCCACGAGTTTCTTCTTTTTCTCCTTGTCACGTCCTTCCAAGAGGTGAATCTGGAGAATAGGCATTCTTTCACATCCTTTTTGCGTGGTTTCGGCACCGCTCAAGCTACTTGCCGATGCAAAAGTTGCTGAAAACGGCATCGAGCAGGGAATCATCGGCAGCGATACCGAGGATCCGTTCCAGGTTTTTTCGTGCATCTGAAAGTCCCGAGGCAGCGGCATCCTCGCCGAGTGAGCCCTCCAGCGCATGGGCGGAATGGGCCAGAGCCTGCCTGGCAAGGTGAAGTTCCTCGAGCTGTCGGGCCGTGGTGTTCAGCCCTTCATCGAGGGTTCCGCTGCCGGCAAAAAGCGAGACCATGTCGTCCTTGAGTTCTTCCACGCCTGTTCCCGTTTCGGCGGAGATGATCCTGACCGTGCTGTCAGGCAGCAGGGAGAGGACATCATCTTTTGTGACCGTCAACGGAAGGTCCGCCTTGTTGATTGCGACAATATGGGGCTTGTCGGCGAGGTGGGAGGCGATTTCCCTGTCTTCGTCACGAAGGGGTTCGTTCCCGTCGATAACCCAGACCCTCACATCGGCTTCCCTGAGAGCGGTGTGAGCACGTTCCACGCCGATGGCTTCCACTTCGTCTGAAGGACGGCGGATTCCTGCGGTATCGACAAGGCGAAGAGGAACTCCCTTGTGGGTGAGGACTTCTTCGATAAGATCCCTTGTCGTTCCGGGAATCGACGTGACAATGGCCCTGGCTTCCGTGAGGAAAGCGTTCAGCAGGGAGGATTTTCCGACATTGGGACGGCCGACAAGGGCGACACGGATCCCCTCCCGGAGAAGATTGCCGCTTTTGGCACGGGCGATGAGATTTGAAAGGTCAAGGCTGATTTCCTCAAGCATGTCCATGGCCCGGGCGGTCGCAAGAGGAGGGATGTCCTCTTCGGGGAAATCGAGGCCGGCCTCGATGAGAATGCTCAGGTTCATGAGCTTGTCATAGACTTCTTTCACCCGGTTCGAAAACTCTCCGGAAAGGCTTCTTGTCGCCGCCTTGAGGGCTTCTGCACTTCGGGCCCGAATAATGCCGATGACTGATTCCGCCTGAGCAAGGTCGATACGCCCGTTCAAAAAGGCCCGCCTGGTGAATTCTCCCGGTTCGGCCATCCTGGCGCCTGCCGAAAGGACCTCTTCCAGACACCTTTTTGCAACCAGGGACCCTCCGTGACAATGGATTTCTGTGACTTCCTCTCCCGTGTAACTTCGGGGTGCCTGGAACCAGACAACAAGGGCTTCGTCGATGGCTTCTCCGTTGGCATCGACGATACGACCGTAATTCATGTGCCTCGGGGGTGCCTCCGACAGGGGGCGTCCGCTTCGGAAAATCCCGTTCACGAGATCCCGGGAACCTGTTCCCGAAACCTTGACGACACCGATTCCGGCTTCGCCCCAGGCTGTTGCGACTGCGGCAATGATGTCCGTTTCCATTTCAGACCTCCCGGCTGCTGTTTTTTCAACAGCCCCTGCAAAAGGATGGTTTCCTTGACAAGCACGGGATGAAGAGAAAAGCGGGAGAACCGCCGGTACGGATTCTCCCGCTTTCTCCCGTCCTGTGCAAGGTTTTCGAAAACAGTCCGTTTACGTCAGTTCCCGGATGGCGTCGCCAAGCCTGGATATCCCTTCTTCCGTTTGTTCGGGCGACGCAAAGGTGAAACACATCCTGAAATTGTGTGCTCCGCCTCCATTCGGGTAGAAGGGCTCGCCAAGTACGAAGGCGACTTTCTTTTCTATGGCCTTGTCGAAAAGCTCCTTGGCCTGGATGTTCGGTGTTTCAAGCCAGTAGAAGAACCCGCCCTTGGGCGTCTGGTACCTGACCTGATCCTGCGGAAGATAGGTCCTGAAAGCTTCTTCCATGGCGTCCCGTTTCTTTCGGTAATGATCGACAATCTTGGGAAGGGAGGCGTCAAGATGTCCGAGCCTGCAGTATTCGTAGACCATGGCCTGCGCCACGACGCTGGAGCAGACATCGACACCCTGTTTGAAGACGGCCATTTTCCTGATGAGTCCGGAGTCTCCGACGCACCAGGCGACACGGGTTCCGGGCGCGAGTATCTTGGAGAAACTGCAGGCGAAAAGCACCCGGCCGGTGGTATCCATGGAGTAAATCGTCGGCGGATCCTCTCCGTCGAACCTGACATATCCGTAGGGGTCGTCTTCGAGGATGACGAGATTGTGCTCCTCGGCGATTTCGAGGAGCTTTTTCCTGCGTTCCACCGAAAGATCGCAGCCCAGGGGATTGTGGAAATTGACAATGGTGTAGATAAACTTGACCTTTTTCCCCTGTTTGTTGGCCTTTTCGATGATTTCCGGCAGAAGTTCGACCTTCATGCCGTTCTCGTCGCAGGGGACAGTCAAAAATTCCGCTCCATGATTGTACATGGTAAGGGTTGCACCGACGAATGTGGGTTCCTCGCAAATGATGCAATCACCCTTGTCGATGAGAGCCCAGCACAAGAGATCCACGATCTGTGTCGAGCCTGTGGTGATGAGCATTTCCTTCGGATCAGGAGTGCGGCCCATGCGGGGAGCCGTCCATTCGCAGAGGAATTCCTTCAGTGGCTGGTATCCTTCTGTGGTGCCGTACTGGAGGACATCCTTGCCTTCCCGATCGAAAATGCCCGCTGCCTCCTTGAATTGACTGACCGGGAAAATTTCAGGGTCCGGCATGCCGCCGGCGAAGCTGATCATCCCCGGCTGTCGGATGACATGAAGCATTTCACGAATGGGTGAAGGCTTCATGTTGCGGGTTGCCTCACTATACAGGGGCTCCAGGAACGAACTCATAAATACATCCCTCCAAAGTGTGTTTCTCTGCTTTTCCTCTCCTCTGTATTGTTTCCTTAATACGGGCTTGTCGTGAGCAGAGTAATGGGCCCGCCTTTCTCCATGAGGCACCTTCGTGCGAGAGGAATTCTTCGCTGTTTCAATTCCTCGAAGCGGTGACAGCCTCGGTTTCCTTCCTGATGCGGATCAGGCGTCGTTCCGTCGGCGGATGGGAGTTGAATCCATTTGGAGAGGTCTTGAAACCGGCCTTTTTCATCCGCAACATGGAATTATAGAGGCCCCAGGGATCGTATCCGGCTTTTGTCGACAGTTTTATTCCATAGACGTCGGCTTCGATTTCCTGTTCACGACTGAAACCCGCTTCGGCAAGGGCCATGCCGACTCCGAAAGCACCACGGGCGAGGTCGCTCTCGTCTTTGACGGTCCTGTACAAAAGGTACCATAGAAGACTCCGGCCAACCATCTGGTTGAAATGACCGCTTTTAATATGGCCGATTTCATGGGCGAGGACTCCGGCGAGCTCGCTTCGGGTCTTCAAAGTGTCCAGGAGCCCGGTGGTGGCATGAACGGAATAGGTGTTGCCCTGGAAGGAGACCCAGGCGTTCGGTGCCTTTTCTTTTTCAATGTGGACGGCCCCTGCATTGGAAAGGCCTGCTGCGGATGTCAGTTTTGCCCAGACCTGGGGAACGGTGGAATTGTCGAGTCCCGCTTCCGCTGAAGCCACGGAAAAGACGAGCAGGCAGGCCAGCACTGTCAAAAGAGCCTTGGTTTTTTTCACGGGGTTCACCCCCCCTATATGATTCTCTGACTCACGTCTATAGTATAGCAATTTGTGGTTTTTCGGCATCCGCCGAACTCCCGGTTTTTACCTTTTTCGGTAAATCGAGGCCCTTTTTCATCCTTGACCAGGGCAAACATCCGTGGTATACATAGCGCAACGTTTTTTGAAGGGTGGCGCTCAAGGATGTTCACGAGGCACAACGCCGTTGTTTTTGCGGGTGGACTGTCCGGCTCCGGATCCAGCTCTTGCGGTTTTTCAGCAAGGGTCTGCACTGATATGGAGTCCGGCTTCGATGAACATCTGACGTAACCCGCAGTCAGCCTTGAACCAGAAAAATCCCGAGGGGACCGGACTTGTTCCGGTCCCCTCGATTTTTTTGAAAGGGGGTTTCATTGTATGACGAAATACCTGTTTTCTCCCGGACCTGTTCCGCTTGATCCAGCCGTGCAGGCGGCGAATGCCGGGCCGGTGATAAGCCACAGAAGCAGGGAGTTTCCGGCGTTGCTTTTGAGACTCCAGAACAGGTTGCGGGATCTACTGCGTACATCAGGACCCGTGCCTGTTTTTCCGGGGTCCGGGACGGCGGCTTTGGAAGCTTTGGCCGTAAATTTCACCGGTCCGGGGACCACGGCGATTTCCTTTTCCTGCGGGGTGTTCGGGGAGCGTTTCAGGGAAATTGTCAGAAGACAGGGAGCCCGGATCATCCCCTTTGACGTCGATCCCGGAAGAGCCTGTTCTCCCGGTGACGTAGCCGAAGCCTGCAGCAGGTATCCCGAAGCGGATGTCCTCCTTCTGACCCACAACGAGACATCCACAGGGGTCCTCAATCCGCTTGAAGAGATTTGCGGGGCTCTGCCGGAGGAAAGGCCCTTCGTGCTGGTGGATGCCGTCAGTTCTCTCGGCATGGTCCCTCTGTACCCCGAAGAATGGGACATCGACGCCATCGCCTCCTGTTCGCAAAAAGGCCTCGGGGCTCCCCCAGGACTGGGAATCGTCAGGCTTTCCGAACGGGTCCGAAGTAGCCTGGAAAAAAGTGCTCCTCCTCGGACGGTGTTTTTTGATCTCCACGCATTGATTTCGGGGCTTGAAAAAGAGGAGCCTTCCGTCCCGTATACTCCGCCGGTTACAGTC
>Ga0182238_1000175_pt1 | contig 22112 bp, 19 predicted proteins | sample hydfrates6_PW_90_FD_132439 | JGI IMG/M metagenome (GOLD analysis project Ga0182238, IMG submission 132439) | Subsurface microbial communities from deep shales in Texas, USA - hydraulic fracturing test 6_PW_90 | ecosystem: Environmental > Aquatic > Deep subsurface > Shale gas/oil reservoir >... | reverse complement strand
TTAGAAGGGCAAGAAGTGGAATCAAAGATCCAAGAAGACCAATAGGAACATTTCTTTTCATGGGTCCCACAGGTGTTGGAAAAACTGAATTAGCTAAGGCTCTAGCAGAATATCTATTTGATGATGAACGATCTTTAGTAAGATTTGATATGTCGGAATATATGGAACGTTTTTCCATGTCCAGGCTTATTGGTGCTCCTCCAGGATATGTAGGATACGATGAAGGCGGCACACTTACCGAAATGGTTAGGAAGAAACCTTTCTCGGTAATACTCTTTGATGAAATCGAAAAGGCACATTCAGATATTTTCAATCTCTTATTGCAGATAATGGACGATGGACACCTAACAGATTCTCAGGGAAGATATGTGGACTTCAAGAACACTATAATTATAATGACAAGTAACCTGGGAGGAGAGTTTATAAATAAATCTAAAACCGCTATTGGTTTTGTTGATACGACAGATACGAAATCTGTAGAATATGAATCAATGAAGCAGTCTGTACTTAATGAAGTCAAAAAGACATTTAGACCTGAATTTCTTAACAGACTTGATGAGATTGTTGTTTTCCATCAACTGACCAGTGAACATATAAAACAAATAATACAGATTTTGATGAGAGATATCAGGAAACGGTTGGAGGAAAAAACGATAACCATTGAACTCTCCGAGGAAGCTAAGAATTTCCTTGTTGATAAAGGATTTGATCCTGTATATGGTGCAAGACCACTAAAAAGAGCATTACAAAGATATGTTGAAGATCCACTCTCAGAGGAACTTCTCAGAGGTCGTTTCAACGAAGATGATCATATTGTCGTTACCATCAAAGGTGAAAAACTGTCTTTTAGAAAACATTCTAAAAAAACAGAGGTTAACGCCAGTACATGAGCAAGAAAAGCAGTCAGTATTATGTTTGTGATAATTGTGGTTACGAATCTCCAGTTTGGTTTGGACGTTGTCCATCTTGTAAGGCCTGGAACAGCGCAGTAAGTTATAGAATTTCCAGCAAAGGCAAAAAGAGCAATGAATTTCAAAAAGAAGACATTAAAAGTGTGCCATTAGACAAAATAGTTGGTGGAAAAGGATTAAGATACAGTACAGGACTTGATGAATTAGATCGTGCGATGGGCGGAGGAATAGTCCCAGGAAGCGTAACCTTATTGAGTGGAGAACCAGGTATAGGAAAATCCACGTTGGTTCTACAGCTATCAGATAAAATATCAAGCGAAAAAAACGTTCTTTATGTGACAGGTGAGGAATCATTAAGGCAGATTAAACTCAGAGCAGACCGATTGAGTTTACAAAATACTAGTAGAATAGATGTGATAACTTCAACAAATATCGATTTTCTTGAAGATACTGACGTTGAAAAATATTCACTGATTATATTTGATTCTTTGCAAACATTGAAACATCCTGAGGTTGCATCTTTACCTGGTAGCGTTGTTCAGGTTAGAGAATGTACAAATTACATAGTGGGTATTGCGAAGAGAATAGATGTACCAGTCTTTATCGTTGGCCATATAACGAAAGGTGGACAAATAGCTGGCCCTAAACTTATCGAGCATCTTGTCGACACAGTGTTATATTTTGAGACGAACAAAACTGGTTTTCGATTTATACGTACGATAAAAAATCGTTTTGGACCTGCTGATGAAGTTGCTGTTTTTGAGATGAAATCAAATGGACTTGATGAAATTCAGGATATTTCAACGATTTTTCTAGATGATTTTTCCTCTGCACCTGGTAATATAATTACAGCTGTAAATGAAGGTTCCAAAATTTTCTTGATAGAAGTACAATCTCTTGTAAGCAAACCTATTTATGGAAATCCGAGAAGACTATCTTCCGGGATTGCATTGGACAGAGTATTGCTTACATCGGCAGTATTAACCAGAAGAGCGAAGTTACCACTTGACAGTATGGATATCTATGTGAATGTTGTTGGAGGTATACAAATAACTGATCCCGGGGTCGATTTGGCAGTTGCATCATCACTAATCTCTTCTTTTCTAGATAAAAGTTTAGAGCAGGGAACGGCTGCTTTTGGAGAGATTGGACTTGATGGCTCAATACGCTCTGTATCTTTTTCAGAGCGACGCATAGAGAGATTAGAAGATTCAGGTTTTAAAAATATTTTATCTCCCACCGGGGGAGAAATCTCGAATATAGGTGAACTTGCAAGGGTAATTGGGGGGAAACATGGTTTATCATGACGAAATGTTTGAGAAAATAAAACAAGTTGCTCCCGGGACAATGATACGATATGGCCTTGACCTTGTGGTTGATGGAGAAACAGGTGCACTAGTATTCTTTGTGGATGATTTTGACAGTGTGAAGGATCTTGTACAACTTGGGTTCATGATAGATGTTGAATTTAATCCAGAAAGATTTTACGAGTTATCCAAAATGGATGGTGCAATTGTTGTTAGTGAAGATATGTCAAGAATAATTGCAGCAAATGTACAACTTGTACCTGATCAGAATATCGAAACTTCTCAAACTGGTATGCGACACAGGACAGCCGAAAGAATGGCAAAACAAACCAAGAATCTGCTTATAGCTGTATCAAAAAGGCGAAAAACCATAACGATGTTCTTGGGTAATAACAGTTATGCTCTAAAATCCCTGGAACTCCTTCTCCCAAAGGTAAGTCAACTCATAAGAACAGTGGAGCAATACAGCATGGTTTTTGACAGATCTCTTGATGAACTCGATAAACTTGAGAAAGAGAATGTTTTAATGCTTTATGACGTGCTTGAGACCCTGCAAAAAGGTTTAATGGCTTTGAAAATATCTGAAGAAGCTGATTACACAATTATCGAATTGGGTGATTATGGCAATGTTCCTAAAATGCAACTATCCGAAATTGTATCTGGCATCAAAGAATCACTTCAATATTTGATTTTGGATTTCAATAAAGAGCTTATTCAATCTGACAAAGCCAGTGAAATTCTGGAAAAAATGCTTTCATTAAGCCAGAAGGAGATATCAAATCTTGTAACTCTGGGAAGAACACTAGATTATGAATTATCCTCAGCTTCTCAAGCTGTGGAAGTTCATGTGAAATCCAGGTGCATTAGATTTATAAAGAAAATTCCAAAAATTCCTATGCAGGTTGCTGTAAATATAGGTGCAAAATTCGGTTCTCTCTCCAGGCTCTTTAATTCTTCTGAAGATGAATTAAAGGAGGTTGAAGGTGTTGGAGAAAAAAGAGCTACTTCTATTAAACATTCAATCGATGTTCATTTGAGACAGCGAGAAAATGAATAATATTAATCGAACAATTCTACATTTTTATAAATATCTTTGATCTCTTTTTTTGAAAATTTCGTTGGTTTGCCATTACTAAGTACTTTATCGCCGTTGCTCCACACATCAGTTATATCAAAAGCTTTCAGAATGTTATTCATAAAAGAAGTAAAATTTGTATTTATCAGTTCAAGACATGAAAAATCATTCTTCTTTTTGGCGAATACAATGTCAGAAGGATAACCTTCGCGAAGCATACCGGAAACTTTGCCAAAATGCTTTTCAAGTAATTTGTAGTTATTTGTAAAAAGTAATTTTTGAACTTCGTAATCAAGCACTCTTTGTGAAAAGTGCTTTGATTGTCTTTCTCCCAGTATTAGTGCTTGTACTTCATTCTGCACATAAAAATCGAGAAATCCTGATCCAAGACAAACCTTCATACCCCTTCCAAGCAAATCAGACACATTGGGTTCAAATATTCCAGAATAAAGCTCTGATCTAGGCGATTTAATGACAAAAAGATCCCTATTTGCCAGAATGTCTTTGTCCGTTTCAGTAAGGTTCCCACCATATATTAGTCCTGTTCCAGAACCTAGTAATTCAGCTTCAATTATTCTATCAATGATGTGCTCTCCCCACAAAGAGAGTGATTCTTTATCTATTTGTTCCATGTCCAGGATTATAAGATTCAGATCAATACCGTTGAGTTTTAACTTTTTAAGGTTGTCCAGTTCTTCCTTACTAAAATACGGAAGTTCAGCTACATACACAGTGGGATGAAAAAAAGCATCTTCTTTCTCTGATACCCAGTTGTCTACGACATAATTGATATTATCTTTAAATACCAGTGGCCCAATGCTAAGTTGTATGTTGTACTCATAAGCCATTTTCTGTAGTAATTTTATCGAAAGATTCTCAGAATAAAATATTGGACCATACAGTGTAGTTATTCCGTATGATAGGGATTTTGCAATGGCAGTTTTTATTGTATGTAAATTTAACTTTTCCCATGATTTGTCTTTAGCTTGTTCGATAAGTGATTTGAAGAAATTAACTCCGCCAATGCTATCTGATATCACTTCATTATGGAAACTTCTTAGGGATGTATAAATACTTCCATGTGCGTTTACAAGAGCGGGAAAAACAATACCATCATGTCCATCAATTATCTTTTCTCCGGATGGCGCATTCATGTTACCAACGGTACCCACGGCTTTTATTCCTTCATTATCAAACTGTATATACCCCTTTTTTATAAATGGTAACTGGTGATCATTTGTAAATATATTTACATTTTTAATAATCATCTAAATCCCTCCTATTTTTTCGGTGTTTCCTTTCAAATTTCCATACAGTTATTGCAAATCTTATCAATCTGAAAAGGACTTTCATTCTTCTTAAGGGATTTTTCAATATTCGATAAAGCCATTCCAGACCGTGCTCTCTCATCCATTTAGGTGCTCTTTTTGTAAGTCCCGCAAATACATCAAAAGACCCACCCACACCCATTAATATGGAAACATTCAACTCATCAATGTGATTTGATATCCATATTTCTTGCTTTGGGACACCCATAGCAACAAAAAGAATTGATGGACCTGACTCGTTAATCTCTTTAACAATTCTATCACTTTCGCTTTCATTAAAATAACCATGATGGATACCGGCAATTTTCAATGCTGGGAACTTTCTTTTAAGTTCTTTTGAAGCTCTTTTTACCGATTCCTGTGATGAACCAAGGAAAAAGACTTTTCTGTTTGTTTTTGAAACTTCTTTACATAAATATTCCATTAATTCGATGCCTGGAACTCTACAGAGTTTTCTTTTTCTTAGGATTTTTATCGCTTTTACTATTCCGAATCCGTCAGGTACGATATAATTTACTTTCTTCAATGCTTTTCTATATTCGGGTTTATGTAAATACTGATCTGCAATCAGCGTGTTTAAAGTCAAGACAAATTTTTTTTCATTATTTATTGAGTTTAAAAGATTTTTTGAGTGTTCTTCTATTGTACCTTCTGCTATATTAAAATCCAGGAACTTCAAATGTACACCTCCGGTAAATTAAAAAAGGAAGGCCACGCCTTCCTCTGGTGCCGAGGGCGGGAGTCGAACCCGCACAGGGCTATCAACCCCAACGGATTTTGAATCCGTCGCGTCTGCCAGTTTCGCCACCTCGGCTTACATAATAATTTACCACCAATGAACCATGCTGTCAATATTTCAGTTAGAATTGAAAAAAGTATCTTAAGACTAAGAACATACCTGCTGAAATAAGCCCAGAGATAAACGGCGTTTCTAACCAACCAAAAAGAATTCTTTTTAAAGATCGTAGATTGAATGTACGAGATCCTCTTGCATAACCGGCACCCATAACGGAACCCACAATGGCCTGGGATGTTGAAACCGGGACCCCTATCAATGCATAGATCCAGACAGTAACTGCCTCGCCAAAAACCGCAATAACCGATGAAAAGGAGTCGAGAGCAACAATTTCTTTCCCCACTGTCATCATTACCCTTTTACTGTAGGTTAAAACACCCAATCCTATACTTAAGCCGCCTAAAAGAGCGGCGATTTCTAATGGAATTATATCAGCGAAAATTCCCGTTACATTACCTACATTATTTGCACCAAGAGCATATGAACCATATGCTCCAATAATGATCGCCGAAAGTTTTAGTGAGGCATCTTGAACCTGCACTGATTTTATTTTATGAAAGAAGGTTGCAAAAAATTTGTAGCCTATAAAACCGAAGAACATTCCGCCGATAGGTGTTCCAACCCAGCATAAAACTACCTTTAAAAGTATCATCCAGTCAACGCTTCCTCTTATGAGTCCTATGCCAAGTATTGCGCCAACCATAGCCTGCGAGGAAGAAACAGGCAGCCCTATTCGTGTCATCAGTGTAACTGAAATCGCTGCTGCAAGGGAAGCTATTGATGCCGTCCAAATGGTCTGTGAACTAAGTTCGCTAATTGTCTCAAGACCTCTAGAACCACCAACTAGAGCACCCAACAGTATAAAACTAGCAGATATAAGTGTGGCTACCCTAAATCTTACTATTCCATTGCTTACTGTTGTTCCAAAAACATTTGAAGCATCATTAGCTCCGAGAGACCAGCCAAAAAATAAAGCAGGTAACAATGCTATATAAATTTTAATTCACTCCCGATAAAAATATTCCTCAATATAGTTAAGTATTATAGCACAACAAGGCCTCTCAGAAAGTATTCAGAAATTGTTATTTATTAGTTTCTTACTTATTCGATTTTGTTCATTTATATAATTTTGTAAATCATTGTCATTGATTTTTCCCTTAATTATTCTCTGTTTTCCATTAATCATCTCAAAATCTACTTTCCCGGGGTCGCACATTACAAGAGAAGCAGCAGGATCAGACAATCCACCTGCAAGTGAAAGTTTGTTTGTTTTAAAACCTATTATGTCTGCTGCCTTACCCTCTTCTATAGAGCCAATATAATCATCCATCCCAAGAACCCTTGCGCCTCCAATGGTTGCCATATAGAGCACATCTCTTGGTGTAATGGCGTTGGCCCCTTTAACAACTCTTTGTAACATGAGTGCGTTTCTTATTTCCCATAACATATTACCTGAGTCATTTGAAGCGCTTCCATCAACAGCAAGACCTATCTTCATGTTTTTATTTTTCATTTCCGTTACGGGTGCTATTCCAGAACCAAGACGCATATTTGATGTTGGGCAATGAGCAAAGCCACATTCCGAGTCAGCAAGTTTTTTGATGTCTTCTTCGGTGAGCCATACTAAATGTGCAAACCATGTTTCAGGTTTAAGCCATCCAACCTTTTCCATGTAATCTACAGGTCTCAAACCTTTAGATTCAAGGCAGAATTCTTCTTCATCTTTTGTTTCAGCAAGGTGTGTGTGCAATAAAACCCCGTACTCTTCAGCCAGTTCTCTTGTCTTTATCATCAATTCTTCCGTAACTGAAAAAGGAGAACATGGTGCAAGTGCTATTCTTAACATTGAATATCTACCTGGGTCATGATACTCGTTTATAATTCTTTCAGAGTCCTCAAGTATTTCACGCTCACTTTGCACGACACTATCTGGTGGTAGGCCTCCGTCCTTTTTTGAAAGAGACATCGAGCCGCGCGTTGGATGAAAGCGTATACCGCAGTGTTCAGCTGCTTTTATTTCCGTGTCAATAAATCCTTTTTTACCTTTAGGATGAAGATAAAGCATATCTGTAGTAGTTGTGACACCTGTGGCCATCATTTCATATATACCTATTATTGCACTGTTGTAAATTGCATCATTATCAATGTATTTCCAGATTTCATAAAGATATGTAAGCCAGTCAAATAACTTAGAGGAAGATACCTCTCGGATATTTCTGAAAAGAGATTGAAATAAATGATGATGCGTATTTACAAATCCTGGTAAAACCACATATCTTTTTAGATCGATCACTTCGTCAAAGTTAGTGGATGGAGGGTTACCCTCGCCAATCTTTGTGATAACATTATTATTGACAACAATGTATGCATCCGTTAGTTCAGTTCCGTTCCTGTCCATAGTGGCCAGATAATCAATATTTTTTAGTAAAAGCATAAATCCACCTCCGGTAGAATTTTACCACGTTACATGATTGTAATTGTCGGCTTATGATTTTTTTGTTCTTTGGGAGTTATGGTGGGAAAGCGTATAATATAATGTTAATCAATATTTGTAGTAATTAAGAAAGGATGATTCTTTTGAGCGGAAAAATCTTAAAGAGAGCAAATGAGCTTAAGGATGAAGTTGCGGGATTTCTTGTTGATCTTGTGAAAATAAAAAGTTATTCAGGACAGGAGAAGAAAGTTATAAAACGAATCGAGCAAGAAATGAACAGAGTGGGTTTTGATGATGTAAAAATTGATGGGATGGGTAACATACTCGGTAAAGTAGGAAATGGAAAAAAGGTAATTGCAATGGATGCTCATATTGATACGGTGGAAGTCGGTAATCCTGATCTCTGGAAAGTAGATCCATTTTCCGGTGAAATAATTAACGGAATTGTCCATGGAAGAGGTGCATGTGATCAGAAAGCTGGCATGGCTTCAATGGTTTATGGCGTGAAAATAATGAAAGAACTGAATCTTTTGGGTGATTTCACTCTATACATAACAGGTACGGTTATGGAAGAGGATTGTGACGGACTATGCTGGCAGTATATTATCAATGAGGATGGAATTAAGCCGGATTGTGTTGTTATAACCGAACCAACAAACTTAAACATTTACAGAGGTCATAGGGGGAGAATAGAGCTTCAGATAAAAACAACTGGAATGAGCTGTCACGCAAGCGCGCCTGAAAGAGGAGAAAATGCAATATATAAAATGTCTAAAATAATAAACGAGATAGAGAAAATGAATGATCATCTTGATTCAGACGAATTCTTAGGAAAGGGAACCATTGCAGTTACCCAGATATTCTTTCAATCTCCATCACACAACGCGGTACCAGATGAATGCAAAATTCAGCTTGACAGGAGATTAACAGCAGGAGAAACGCGAGAAAAAGTAATATCCGAACTGAAAACGGCAATAAAGAAATCAGGTGAAGAAGCTCAAATACTAGAACTTGAATACAGTAAACCTTCTTACACAGGAAAAATTTATCCAACAAAGAAATATTTTCCATGCTGGACATTACCAGAAGACCATGAAATAGTTCAAAAATCATACAACACATTTGAAGAGGTTCTTGGTTACAAAACGAACATAGGTAAGTGGACATTTTCAACTAACGGGACAACGACAGCAGGAATGTTCAATATTCCCACGGTTGGATTTGGTCCTGCCAATGAAATATATGCTCATAGTCCTGAAGATCAGGTGCCAGTTGAGCACCTTGTGAAGGCAGCTGCAGTATACGCTGCTCTGCCCAAGGCATTATCTGAATAATTAATAAGTTAGGAGGTTACCAATGAGTAGCTTACTTAGAGGTCGTAGTTTTATAACAACGCAGGAATTTAGTAAATTTGAACTGGATTTAATGCTTGATCTGTCTAGTGATTTGAAAAGGCGTTTTGCTGTTGGAGAACCAACTCCATGGCTCAATCTAAAAACTCTTTTTATGATTTTCTTTGATGAATCCACTAGAACGCGGAATTCCGTTGAAGCCGGGATGACACAGCTTGGAGGTCATGCGCATTTCTTAAATCCTAAAGTAATGCAGACTGCACATGGTGAGGTGGCACGAGATACAGCTAAAATACTTTCAAGATATGGCCATGGGATAGCTGTTAGACACTGCGCTTATGGAATAGGAAATGCATATCTCAGAGCGCTGGAAAAATACTCCGATACACCCATCTTAAATTTGCAGGATGATTATTATCATCCAATGCAAGTTCTTGCTGATATCATGACAATTAGAGAAGTGTTTGGCAGTAATCAAAGAGGGCTAAAAGTTGGAATAAGCTGGGCGTATGCGGAAAGTCATCTAAAGCCATTGTCTGTACCACAGTCCCAAATACTGTTGTTCCCAAGATATGGACTTGATGTTACTCTTGCATACCCCGAAGGATTTGATCTCATGCCTGAAATGGTAGAAACAGCGAAGAAGAATGCTGAAAAAAGTGGCACAAAATTTGAAATTTCCCATGATATGGACGATGCCTTTAAAGATGCCGACATAGTTATACCTAAATCCTGGGGTGGATTCTTTGTATCTGAAGATGAAAGTGAGATAATGAACGAAACAAGTAAGCACAAGGACTGGATATGCACTCCTGATAAGATGAAATTAGCCAATAAAAATGCAATATACATGCACGCATTACCTGCTGATAGAGGTAAAGAAGTTGTAGATGAAGTTATAGATGGAGAACAATCGGTAGTTATCGATGAAGCAGAAAACAGATTGCATACAGCCAAAGCGGTGATGGCATTAACAATGGGCGGTCGTCCATGATCAGTGAACTTTGTCTAAAAAATGGTTCAATTACGGATGGAACAAGCTGCATAAAAGGTGATCTTCACATAAATGGTGATAAAATAGTTGCAATAACCCGGTCAGGTGAGATTGGTTCTGAAAAGTATATAGATTGTGACGGATTGAGCGTTATGCCAGGTTTTGTTGATCCACATGTTCATTTTCAGCTGGACGTTGGTAATTACACGTCTCTTGATGATTTTTCTTCGGGTAGTGAAGCAGCAATTTCAGGTGGTGTAACCACGTTTATTGATTTTACCCAACCTGTTAATCGATATTCTGATATTATCAAATCAATAAAAGATCGCAAGAGAGCAGCTGGTAATTCCAGAATTGATTATTCATTGCATTTAACACTGGCCGGAGATCCTGATTTTGCTCCCGAAAAACTTGTTGAACTCGCAATCCGAGAAGGATTAACTTCTATTAAGGTATTTACAGCTTACGGTGATAGTAACAGACGTACCGATGACGGATATCTCAGCAGACTTGTTGAATTATCTGGTAAAACAGGAGTAGTAATAATGATTCATGCTGAAAATGATGAAATAATTAAGCACAATATGAATTCTGCTAGAAGTTATTTACCAAAGGAATTACCAGTTATAAGAAATGCAAAAAGCGAAATGATTGATGCTGTAAAAATAGCAACGATGGCGGCAGAATCAAAAGGTCAATGCTATATGGTACATGTATCAAGTGGAAGAACAGTCGAATTTTTGAGCGAACATTTTAAAGAAACCTTGAATAAATATTTGTTTCTTGAGACATGTCCACAGTACTTTTCGCTAAATGAGGAATCTCTTTTTGGAGATAATGGCTTTCTTTATACATGTTGCCCCCCATTACGGACTGAAACGGAAAGAAAGATGATTGTAAAAGGATTGATGGAAGAAAATATAAGGTCCATTGGTACCGATCACTGTCCTTTCAAGGTCGAAGAAAAGAAAGCCCGCAAGGATGATATTAGAGAAATGCCTTTTGGAATAGGAAGTATAGGATTTACATATAGTTTGTTCAGGACATTTGTATCAGAATCTGCTATGGATGCAGCAAAGATTTTGAGCAAAACACCAGCATTATTAATGGGCCTGTATCCAGATAAAGGGTCTCTTTTGCCAGGATCAGATGCAGATATTGTTATTGTAAACCCGGAAAAAGAATGGGTGGTGGGTAAGCCAGTTTATGGGAGATCTGAATATTCACCATATGAACATATGCATCTAAAAGGTAAGGTTGAACTTACTATATCAAAAGGAAAAGTTGTCTTTAATGAAAACCAGGTAACTGCAAATAAAGGTTATGGGAGATTTCTCAGCAGGGATAGAATATTCTGGAGGTAGAAAGCTTGATTGTAAAAGATGTTTCCATTTTTACAAACGATGGTTCTTTCATAGAAAAAGGCTATCTAAAAACCAATAATGGAATAATTGAAGAGGTCTCTGAAGGGTCACCGGGTAGTACGGAAGAAAAGGTATATTCATTTCCCAATAAAATACTGATGCCTGGACTGGTTAATGCACATACGCACATCTATTCCACATTCTCAAGAGGTATGCCATTGAAAGGATTCTCTCCAAATGCATTTACAGAGCTGCTTGAACAGATGTGGTGGAAACTTGACAGAGCCCTAACCATGAAAGGGAATAAGCTTAGTGCTTACCTTGCATCCATTGAATCGATGAAAACGGGGGTAACTACACTAATTGACCATCACTCTTCCCCAAATGCTGTTAAAGGTTCTCTAGATATGATTGCAAGCGCTGTTAATGAAGCAGGATTAAGATGTTCAACAGCTTTTGAAATTTCTGATAGAAATGGTAAAAAGGTACGCGATCAAAGCATTGATGAAAACCTCAGATTTGCTGAAACAAAAAATAAATTTAGAGTACCATATATTGGGTTACATGCTTCTTTTACATTATCAGATGAAACACTTGAATTGGTATCCGAAGCAAATAAAAATAGAATTCCAATACATGTTCATGTTGCTGAAGGACCGGAAGATGAAGAAAATTCCATTTCACTTTATGGTAAAAGAATAGTACAGCGCTTTAATGACGCTGGTTTACTGACTGAGAATTCCTTGCTTGTCCATTGTATACATACTGACGAGAAGGAAGATGAAATAATTAGAAATAATGGCTGCTTTGTTGTTGTTAATCCCCAATCAAACATGAACAATGGTGTCGGTTATCCAGATTGGAAGGGGAAATTGTCCAGAGGAACGAGAGTATGTCTTGGCAATGATGGATTCGGATTTAACCTCTTTACAGAAAGTCGTTTCCTGATACTTGGAATGCACAATGAAAAAAAAGATCCGAAAGCTGCTGATCCTCTTGATTTGCAAAAAACTCTTTTTGATTACAATTATCAGCTTACTTCGAAGATTTTTGGGTTGAAAATGGGAAAAATAAAGAAAGGATATGCAGCTGATTTTGCAATTTATGATTATAAACCGCCAACAGTTCTAAATAATGAGAACTTTCCAGGACATCTTTTCTTTGGAGTAGGAGATAATCCAAAGGTTACAGATGTTTTTGTACATGGTAGGCCCATTATGATTTCTGGTAAAAGTGTGCTTATTGATGAGGAAAGATTATTTAAAGAATGCAGGGAGTACAGCGCTGAGCTTTGGAAACACCTATAAATATGGAGGATGATTGAATGGATTTGACTACAACACTCTTCAATATAAAGCTAAAAAATCCAGTAATGCCAGCCTCAGGACCGTTAACAGGTGATGATAAAAAAATGCTGTTTATTGCTAATCAAGGGGTTGGTGCAGTTGTGACAAAGACAATTTCTACAAAAGCCGCGAAAGTACCAAGACCCTGTATAATCTCTGGAAACAACTATGTAATTAACGCTGAATTGTGGAGTGAATTTAATTACGATAAATGGATCGACGAATTTTTACCTGCTTTCAGAAGTCAAAGCGATTTGCCTTTGATTGTAAGTCTGGGTTATTCGGTTGAGGATCTAAAATTTCTTGTACCGAAATTCAACGATTTTGCCGACGCCTTCGAGCTATCCACACATTATGTTGCAAATGATCCTGAATTAATGAGTGAATTGATTAGAACTGTAAAGTCTAAAACAGAAAAACCAGTGATTATAAAGTTTGATCCCTCAGTAGAGGAACCTGGCAAGATGGCACGGGTAATTGAGAAAGCAGGTGGTGATGGAATAGCAGCGATAAACTCTCTTGGTCCTGTTTATCCTCTGGATATTGATAAAAAACATTCACCCCTGGGAAGTGAAGATGGTTTTGGCTGGATATCTGGTCCAGTAATAAAGATGCTTTCACTTGCAATGGTGAAGAAAATAGCGTCAAGTTGTGAACTGCCCGTCATAGGGATAGGGGGCATCATATCTGCTAAAGATGTCCTGGAATATCTTATGGCTGGTGCTACTGCAGTTCAATTGTTATCAGGAGCACTTATAAGAGGCAAATCAATCTACAAAAAAATCATTTCTGATTTGCCTTCTGAAATAGAAAGGTATGGATTCAATTCTGTTAGAGAAGCTATCGGGATTTCTAACAATGAGCTGGAAATTTCATATGCGAAAAAAACTCCCGTTATCGATCACGAAAGGTGTACTCTTTGTGAATTATGTGTTGATGTTTGTCCATATCATGCTCTTTCCATAACAGATAAAGTTGAAGTAAGCGTTGATGATTGTTTCGGTTGTGGTCTGTGTCAGAGCAGATGCCCTGTTAAAGCCATAGGAGGGGTACTTTTTGAGTGAATACAGATTGAGATGTATCAGCTGTGGTAAAGAATTTGGTAAGGAAGAAGTTGAATACACGTGCCCGGTATGCGGTGATCGAAAAGGCACTCTTGAGGTCATATATGATTACGAATTTCTTTCGAAAAAAGTTGATAGAAAGCTTTTCCGTAAGTACTCCAGTGAAGGAATATGGCAATTTAAAGATATACTTCCTGTAAGGAAAGATATGGTATTCCCTGCTTTGGATGTAGGCAATACGCCTATTTATTTTCATAAAGGTATAGCAAAAGAGTTTAACTTAAGCGGTTTTTCGATCAAAGATGATGGACGTAATCCATCAGCATCATACAAAGACAGGGCAAGTGCAGTAGCGGTGGTGAAAGCTAAAGAAAAAAATTATGACACCATCTTTTGCGCTTCTACTGGAAATGCAGCAAGTTCTCTGGCATGTTTTTCCGCTGTCTCAAATCTTAATTGCATAATTTTTGTACCAGCAACATCTCCAGAAGCAAAACTGGCTCAAATGCAGGTTTATGGTGCAAATGTAATTGCAATTGATGGATCATATGATATGGCCTTTGATATCTCTATGAAAGTAGGATTGAGAAAAGGATGGTATTGTAGGAACAGCGCTATAAATCCTTATCTACTTGAAGGCAAAAAAACAGGCGCGCTGGAGTTAGCGGTGCAATACGACTGGAAGCTCCCCGATTATGTATTTGTGTCCGTTGGGGATGGAACTGTGTACAGCAGTTTTTATAAAGGATTTTATGATCTTAAACAACTTGGATTGATTGATAAATTACCCATAGTAATCGGAGTTCAATCAGAAAAAATTTCCCCCATAGCAGATACCTTTCAAAAGGAAGAGCCTTTTGAACCGATAGATGTAGAAGGATATTCGATTGCCGATTCAATAGCTGTCGGGAAACCGCGTGATGTCATAAAAGCGGTAACCTATGCTAAAAGATTTAATGGCAACTTTGTAAAGGTAACTGATGAAGAAATACTAAATGCAATTGCTCAGTTAGCTAGGACAACCGGTGTTTTTGCAGAGCCAGCTGGGGCTGCATCATTTGCAGGGTTTAAGAAGTATGCGCGTTTGAATTCACTGGAAGGCAAAAATGTAAGTATAATTGTGACGGGAAATGGTTTAAAGGATTTAAAATCAGCTATTAAGAAGGTTGGTTCTGTTAAAATATATCCAGCAGATGAAGAGGTTATCAGGGAGGCTTTCCAGTGAATATAACTTTCAGATTAAATGGTGATGAAATTACTACGGATGTCAAAAGTAATCGAAGAGCTCTTGATTTTATAAGAGAAGATTTGGGGCTGGCAGGAACCAAAGAAGGTTGTGGTGAAGGTGAATGCGGAGCCTGTACCATAATAGTAGATGGAAAAGCGGTTAATTCCTGTCTAATGTTTGCTGTAGAATTTGATGGTAAAGATGTTTTAACCATTGAAGGAATAGGGAAAAAAGAACTGGATGAAATACAAAAGGCGTTTGTTGACAAAAATGGAATACAATGTGGTTTCTGTACTCCGGGAATGATAATGTCTATAAAAGCATTGCTTGACAAAAATTCAGAACCTGACGAGGAAGAAATAAAAACTGCTCTTGAAGGCAATCTTTGTCGTTGCACGGGTTACTATAAGATAATTGAGGCGGTAAAATATCTCAGTGGGAAATAAAAAAACTGGGGTTGCAATACTTGCGGCTGGTTTTTCCGAAAGATTTAAAGGGGAAAAACTTAGAACCTATCTGGGAGAGAAGCCTCTACTGCAATGGATTATTGATGTAGTATCAGAGTCATGTGTTGATAGTTCAGTAGTAATAATAAATGATACTTTTTCAAAGGATAAGTTCGATTTTAAAAAATTGGATATTATAATAAACGAAAAGCCTGAAAAAGGAATATCCAGATCGGTTTTTTTGGCTTTAAATTGGGCATTAAAAAATGAGCTAGACGGACTATTTTTAACAACAGGAGACATGCCATTCATAAAGCCAGAAGATTTTGACTTCTTAATTGATAAAAGCGAATATCATCAAGACAGTGTTCTAAGTTGCTCTTATAAGGATGCGAAAGGTTTTCCGACATTCATTCCTGAGAAGTATTTTTATCTGATGAACGATCTTGTGGGAGACCGGGGATTTTCGCAAATTATAAAAAAATACAAATTACCTCATAAAATGATAGAAAGAACGTGGCGAAATGTTTTTGATATAGATACACAAAAGGATTTTGAAAAAGCAAAGGAAATGTTGAAATATGTCTGATTCTATTGAAGATATTTTGAAGCAAAAGAATATTGTGGTTATTGCAACAATAATTAATAGCAAGACTTCAAGCTTTAGAAAAAATGGACAAATGTTCGCATTAACGGAGCAAAATGAATTCATGGGTAATTATGAAGGTGAATTTGGAGAATACATTAAAGAGTGTTTGTTAGAAGCGAGAAAAAAAGCACTAAGTTTTAGCGATACATTTATCCAGAGTAGAGTAAACGCAGCAGATTCAGGAGGCGTATGTGGAGAAAGGACAGAAGTTTTCTTTAATTATGTTGGTGAATCTCCTATGGTAATTATATTTGGGTCTGGTGACCTTGGAAAGATTTTAGCAAATATAATGCAAACAGCAGGTTATAGAGTTCTTGTTGTTGACGATGAGGAAGCATTTTTGAAAGATATTGATGATCGATTTGATAAGAAATTGATAGACTATGACGTAAAAGAAACATATCCGGTCATTGAAGAAAAAGACTTTTGTGTGGTATTAACAAGAGGGCATCAAAGGGATTTTAAGGCACTGAAAGTGATTTTTTCTTACAATCCGAGATACATCGGAATGATTGGCTCAGCGAAAAAGAATGAAGAGCTGCATGAGAAATTTATCAACAGCGGTTATACTGAAGAACAATGGCAAATGATAAAAACTCCAATTGGACTAGAAATAAACGCACTAACGCCCGGTGAAATAGCTATAGCAATAGCAGCGGAAATAGTCGATACAAAAAACACAATCATCCAGGAATAAGGAGGTACAGAAGTGGCATACAAAGTATTTGTACCGGAGAACGAAGAGGCATTGCTTGACAGGTTGATGGTACCAGGAAATGTAATAATGGCCGGCGGGACTGATCTTATGGTTAGATTAAGGAAAAGGATTGTACTTCCAGAATCAGTTGTTTGTATGACAAAAATACCTGGTATGAATGAAATAGAGGATCGTGGAAACAAAATAAGATTGGGATGCAAGGTAACATATTCACAAATTCTTGGATCAAGAATGCTTTTAGAAAAATCGCCTTTACTCTTAAAGATAGTTAGAAAGATTGGAAGTACTCAAATAAGAAATAGAGGGACACTGGTTGGAAATGTCGTTAATGCATCTCCTGCAGGAGATTCCATCATCGCGATGGTATTATCCAATGCGACAGTAAATATTAGAGGGCCTAAAGGTGATAGAAAAATGGATCTGGAAGATTTTATTTTTGGACCGGGGAAAACCGCGTTGTCTGTTGGGGAGTTTGTAAGAAGTGTAGATTTCGAATTAACTGAGGATTGGAATAATATCTTTTTTAAAGTAGGTCAGAGAAATGCAATGACAATTGCAACAGCTTCAGTTGGAATACTTTACAAAGGAAGAAATATTCGTATTGCTTTTGGTTCAGTTTCTCCCACAGTTGTTAGAGCCACGAAAGCTGAAAGGCTTTTTGAACAGCATGGGATAAAGGGAACGAAAAGAGAGGAATTCATTGATAAATGTCTTGAATATATTTCGCCAATAGATGATGTTAGAGCGTCAGCATGGTATAGAAAGGAAGTAATAAAAGGTTTAATTGAACGTTCATTAAAGATTATCGAAAGGGGTGAAGGGGATGCTTCTTAACGTGAAGGCATATCATAAACCTCGTAGCATAGATGAAGCATTCAATATTTGGAGTGATCATAAAGATGAATCTGTTTTAATTGCGGGAGGTACAAATGTTGCTCTAATGAAATCCCATATTCCAAAACATCTTATTGACCTTAAATCTTTAGGGTTAAATGATGTAAAAGAAAAGGGTAATGAGATAGTTGTTGGAGCAATGATCGATATCGAAAGCTTCAGGAAAAACCAGGCAATAAGAAAAAACTTTGGCGATTTTTTCTTTAAGTCATTTGACGACATAGCCAGTCCTCAGTTGAGAAATATGATAACCATCGGTGGTTCTATAGCCGCAAAGGTAGGATGGTCTGACGTAACAACATGTCTTTTAGCCACTGAAAGTCGCTTAATGACTTTTGGGATAAATGGTTATCAAAATATCAACATAACTGAATTCAATCGATTACCAAGGGATAAAAAGCCCATTATAACCCACATAATACTAAGCAAAGAAGATTTTATATACGGGTTTAGTAGATTTACAAAATCCGCCTTTGATATTTCTCTGGTTAACGTTGGAATTGCACTGAAGATCGAATCAGATATTGTTAAACGATCAAGGTTTGTTATAGGTTCAAGACCTCAACTACCTGATAGATTTTTGGATGTGGAAGAAGGTATTGAAAATCTCAAATTTGATGACAATTTACCAACTATTGCACGGAACCTTGTGTTCGAGCATTTTACAGGCGGCAGTAATTATCTTGCTTCGGTTGAGTATAGAAGGCATCTCGCTTCAGTTCTTACTGAGAGGATATTAACCGAATTGGGTGGTGTTTAGATGAAAATCAAACTGACAGTTAACAAGAAAGCTCATGAAGTTCAGATAGATCCCGGAGAAATGTTGCTGGACGTTTTGAGACGACTGGGATATAAAAGTGTGAGAAGAAGCTGTGATTCAGCGAGTTGTGGTAATTGTACTGTTTTACTGGAAGGAAAACCAATTCTTTCATGCATAACATTTGCTGCATCAGTTGATAATTGTTCCATAGAAACTGTTGAAGGTCTTTCTGAAAAAGAGGAGCTTCATCCCATTCAGGAAGCGATACTTGAAACAGGTGGCAGTCAATGTGGATATTGTATAAGTGGACTGACACTGACAATCAAATCTTTTCTTGCTGAGAATCCAGACCCGGATGATGAGGAGATAAAGAAAGCCCTGGTGGGCAATCTCTGCAGATGCACGGGATATGAGTCACAGATAAAAGCAGTTAAACTTGCAGCGAAAAAACTCAGGGGTGAAAAGAGATGAGTGAAAGAAAAAAATTCAATTATGTAAATAAAAATGAAATCAAGGTTGATGGTCCTTCGATATTAAAGGGTAAGCCTGTTTATACAGATGATTTCGATTTTCCTGGCGCCTTGCATGTAGTTCTTGTTAGAAGCACATATCCTCATGCAAGAATAAAAAGTATAGATAAAGAAAAGGCTCTAAAGGTCCCGGGTGTTGTTGAGATTCTGACATATGAAGATGTTCCTCAGAAGATTTTTACAAAGGCTGGTCAGGGTTATCCTGAACCATCTCCCTATGATAGCTTTATTTTGAGCAAAAAAGTTCGCTATGTTGGGGACCCGGTCGCAATAGTTGCTGCAGAAACTGTAAATGCAGCGAGAATTGCTGCGAGTAAGGTAAATGTTGAATATGAAAAGCTTGAACCTGTACTTGATTTCAAAAAAGCTACCAAAGATGGAGCACCGGTGATACATGATGAAGAAGGAACAAAAGATATATATGATCCTTCCAGAAATATTGCTTCTCATTATGAAATGGAAGTGGGAAATACTGATGAAGTAATGGAAAAATGTGATTATGTTGTTGAGAAAACCTACCATATAAACACCCAGCTTCATGCGATGATGGAACCTCATGTGTCCATAAGTTATTATGATGCAAATGGACGACTGGTTGTAATCACATCCACGCAGGTGCCTTTTCATACCAGAAGAATTTTATCAATGATCTTTGATATCCCCATAAGGAAAATTCGCGTTATTAAACCGCGAATTGGTGGTGGTTTTGGTGGGAAGCAAGCTGTCCATGTTGAGCCATATGTAATTGCTGTAACGCTTAAAACAGGAAGACCCGCTAGGATGATCTTTGAGCGACCTGAGGTTTCCATGGCGACAAATATCCGGCACGAAATGGAGTTTAAAGCGACAGTAGGCGCTTCAAAGGATGGAACGATCAAAGCGCTTTCACTTGATGGCCTTTCAAATACAGGAGCTTATGGAGAGCATGCGCTAACCGTTTTCATGGTAGCTGGCTCAAAGACACTACCACTCTATAACAAAGTGGAAGCAGTAAGATTTAGGGGAGACGTTGTCTACACCAATTTACCACCCGCTGGGGCGTATAGAGGTTATGGGGCTCCACAGGGTCTCTTTGCTCTTGACTGTGTTATCGATGAACTAGCCCACGAACTGGAAGCTGATCCCCTTGAATTGAAAAGAAAAAATGCCATAAAAGAAGGAGAAACATCTCCTATATTCAAAATTATGGGAGAAGGAACCGAAGGCGTGGAACAGATAGTTCGTAGCTGTAAATTGGATGAGTGTATAGAGAAGGGCAAGAAAATAATTAAGTGGGATGAAAAGATAAATCACAAAAAGGAGCCTGGTAAAAAGGTTAGAGGTGTAGGATGTGCACTTGCCATGCAGGGTTCGGGTATTGCAAAAGTAGATATGGGCGCGGCATCTGTAAAGGTTAACGAAGATGGTTCCGTTAACCTTCATTTAGGTGCAACTGATCTGGGAACAGGCAGCGATACAATAATGGCTCAGATAGTTGCAGAAACACTTGATATTCCTGTTGAAAAAGTAATTGTGTATTCTTCTGATACCGACATGACTCCTTTTGATGTTGGAGCCTACGCGTCGAGTACCACCTATGTATCAGGTAATGCGGTGAAGAATGCTGCTGAAAAGCTTAAGAACAGGATCAAAGAAAAGGCTGCGCATTATCTAAACACAGATGTTGACAATATTGAGGTCAAGAATCAACATGCATTAAATAAAGAAAACGGCGAAAAAATTTCTTTCAGCGATCTTTTTACAAAACTGTTTTATACATTTGAGCAGGAACAGTTAATGGCATCAGCTTCATATGTAGGCAATGAATCACCACCACCCTATCTGGCAACGTTTGCCGAAGTAGAGGTTGATCTAGAAACAGGTAAAGTTGATGTTCTAAAGATCGTTTCAGTTGCAGATTGTGGTATGCCAATCAACCCGATTCAGGCAAGAGGCCAGCTAGAAGGAGCCACCATGCAAGGATTGGGCTGGGCTCTATATGAAGATGTTAAATATGATGGAAGAGGAAGAATGCTAACCAACGATTTTTTCACGTATAAAATTCCGTCAAGGATGGATTACGTGAATATGGAATGTTATCTGGTTGATAGCTATGAACCCAGCGGTCCATTTGGAGCCAAGAGTATTGCAGAAATCGGAATAGATACGCCGGTACCCGCTATAGCCAACGCAATATACAATGCAACAGGTATAAGATTGAGGGAAGCCCCCTTCAGTAGCGAGAAATTGCTTATGGAGATACTGAAGAATGAGATTTGATGTGAAATTTAGAGTACTTCTAATATTTTTTGTCCTGCTTGGCAACCTGTTAGTTTCTGAAAACCTTACCATCTGGGTTAGCTGGGAAGGTTTGTCCTTTTTCGAAGAAAAATCTGAAGAATTTAATAAATATACGGGACATAATGTAGAAATACTCTTTGTGCCAGACATGGAAGAAAAATTACTAACATCAATAAGGACAGGCAATCTACCAGATCTTGCACTGATTAAGGATGTGCATTCTGTATATTTGACTCATGTCAATACCCTTTACAGAATAAAAGATGAAGATCTAGAACAACTGGGCTCATTCAGAGAGGAAGATCTAAGAGTATTTTCGGTAAATAATGAAGTTGTTGCAATTCCATATTATGCCGACCTTCAGGTCGCTTTTGTTAATCAAAGGATTTCAAAGGAGTTAGGTCTTGAGTTTACGTTTGATTACACCATTGATGATATTAAAGAAATTAAAAAAAATCTTGAAAATAGCGAAATAATTCCAGTAGCCTGGGATTTTATGTCACCATATGTTTTTTATCCCTTTTTAGCGCATGGAGCAGAGTTAATCGATAAAAGTGGAAAACTACAAATGGATACCGGATCTCTGGCTAAAACTATACGCAATATAAAAGAATTATTTGATGAGAAGGTATTTGA
>Ga0182238_1000174_pt1 | contig 22127 bp, 23 predicted proteins | sample hydfrates6_PW_90_FD_132439 | JGI IMG/M metagenome (GOLD analysis project Ga0182238, IMG submission 132439) | Subsurface microbial communities from deep shales in Texas, USA - hydraulic fracturing test 6_PW_90 | ecosystem: Environmental > Aquatic > Deep subsurface > Shale gas/oil reservoir >... | reverse complement strand
GAACAATACCGTACGGACGGTATGTTTGCAAGAGGAAATCCTTTCAAGCAATCAGTTCTTCCGGTGTGGAGCAAGATCGAGCCGCGATGCACCTGACAAATCAACCAGATATTCCGGTTACCCCTTGTTTTCTTCTTTTGTTCCCATTGTAACCGTTTGCCCGGTTGCGGAAGCTTCCAGGGCATTTTTGAGCATGTTCTCCAGAACCCGGGAGAGTAATTTGGGGTCGGTCACAAAGAGGGTGTTTTCCTCCGCCGGCAGGATCCGGATTTCCTTGCCCTCGGCCGCCAAGTGCTCGGAATAAACTCTTTTGATGTTCGTAAGAAATGTATCCGCTTGCAACTGTTCCGGGTGCACCTGGAGATCTTTTTTTTCCGCGGCCATTATGTCCTTTTGGGCCTGGATCTGCTCCACGGTTGTCCGGCATTGTTTTTCCGCCATTTTAGCCAGTTCTTGGTTGTCCTCGCTCGTCTGCTCGCCAAGCACCTGCATAATACCCTGTATACTTCCCGCGCTGTTCAAAATGTCGTGGAAGAATATGCGCTCCAGTACTTCCCGCCTTTTTTCGTGGCTGATATCGGTTATATGAAAAACGGAAAAGTCGTATCCTCCAGCTGTAAACGGTGTGGCGCTCACCCTGAGGTCCAGGGCTTCCTTGCTGCTGCCCTCCTGGCGAAGTATGCGGCATTCCTGGAGCTCCTTGTTCCCATGCAGGCTGCTCAAAATGGCCTTGGCCGCACCGCAGTAGCGGCAGAAAGGAGTGGTCCCGCAACCGGACTGGCTTTTCAGGGCGTGGATGCATCCCAGGATTTCCCCCGGCCGAAGACCGGTGAGTTCTTCCGCGCTTTTACGGGCGATTTTTTGCAGGGGGTGGTTGCCCAGAACCAGTTGGCGCTTATCGTTCAAGACCATGATGATGTCCGGAACGGCGTCCAGAACGGGACGGATGGTGTCCGATCTTAAGAAAGTCTCTCTTTGCTTGGCAATGGTCTCCGGACTGTCTGTTTCAGCCGGGGCGAATTCGGTATTTGCGGCGGTGTTCATATTTCTTGGTCCGTTTTATATGGGATTTGGAATCGATCCAAACAAATACTAAGAACAAAGTCCCGGATGTGCAAGGGGTAACTTGGTCCGGGCCCGTCCATTTGACCGGACCCCGGATAAGGGGTAATTTTTAAAGCTGTTTTTAGCATTTTTCGGGCTTTACCGTTATACTTGTTTATAAAGGGCGTATTTGATGACCAGGAGAAAATATATTGTAAACGGGCAGGTGCAGGGAGTGGGCTTTCGGCCTTTTGTCTATCGCACCGCCGCCTCCCTGGGCCTGACCGGTTTTGTCCGGAACACGTCGGAAGGGGTCAAGATCGAGGTGCAGGGGAAAGACGGGGATGTACGCGCTTTTTCCCGGGCCCTTAAACACGATCTCCCTCCTCTGGCCCGGATTATCCGCCTGCAGGAAAAGGATATCCCTTTTGACCCGAAAGAAGAGGAGTTCAGGATTTGCGGAAGCGCCGGGGAGAAAAAGCATCAGGTGCTTATCAGCCCGGATGTCTGTACTTGCGCGGACTGTCAGCACGAACTCTTCGACCCGCGTGATCCGCGTTATCTATATCCTTTCATAAATTGCACCAATTGCGGCCCCCGCTACACCATAACCCGCTGTATCCCCTATGACCGGTCCGGGACCTCCATGGCCTGTTTTCCCATGTGTCCGACCTGCGGGAAGGAATACACGGATCCCATGCACAGGCGTTTTCACGCCCAGCCCAATGCCTGCCCGCAGTGCGGACCGCATATTTGGCTGACAGACGCAAACGGAGGGGATATTTCCGCCCGAAAGCAGGCCGCAGAGGACGCAGCCGAGCTTTTGCTTGCCGGAAACATTTTGGCCGTAAAGGGGCTGGGCGGATTTCATCTGGCCTGCGATGCTGCAAGCGACCGGGCCGTGAAGCTTTTGCGCCGGCGCAAGAACCGCCCGGGCAAGGCCCTGGCCGTGATGGTGGAGAGGGTGTCCGATGCGCAAGAGCTGGCCTGGATAAGCGGAGAGGAAAAGGAGCTTTTGGCTTCCGTCCAAAGGCCGATAGTGGTTTTGGAAAAAAAGGATACACCGCATTTGAGTCCGGATATAGCGCCGGATACCAGCAGTGTGGGTATTATGCTCCCCTACACCCCGCTGCATTTTATCCTGCTTAACCTCATAAAATCCCGTATGCAGAGCCACTCCAGGGTCCCGGCCCTGGTCATGACTTCGGGTAATGCCAGCTCCGAGCCCATTGCCCTGGGCAACAGGGAAGCCTTGAAACGCCTCGGGGATATAGCTGACTATTTTTTGCTGCACAACAGGGATATTTTGATCCGCTGCGACGATTCAGTGGCCTACAGCCGTTCCCCAAAGCCCGGTTTTTTCCGTCGGGCGCGCGGATACACCCCCACTCCGATTTTTTTGTCCGCTTCCGGGGACATGGTCATGGGAACCGGGCCGGAGCTAAAGAACACCCTGTGTCTGACCAAAGGGGATCAGGCCTTTGTCTCCCAGCATGTCGGAGACCTTAAGAACCTTGAGAGCTATGAATTCTACCAGGAGATGTTCGAGCACCTGCGAAGCATCCTGCAGGTGGAACCCAGGGCCATGGTCCGGGATCTGCACCCGGACTATCTGAGTTCCCGTTTTGCCGCGGAACAGGATGTCTGCCCGATATTTACCCTGCAGCACCATTTCGCCCATATCCATGCGGTCATGGCCGAGAATCGCTTTCAGGGAGCCTGCCTGGGTCTGGCCCTGGACGGGACCGGATTGGGCACGGACGGGAGTATTTGGGGCGGGGAACTCTTGTTTGTGGACAACCGCAGACTGGAGCACAAAAGGCTGGGATCTTTCCGGCCCCTCCCCCTTCCGGGAGGGGAAAAAGCGGTCCTGGAGCCGTGGCGGCTGGTAAGGGCCTATCTGCATAACCTGGGAATGGATGTCCCGGTGCCCTGGGAAAAGGATCTGGAGAGGGAAGAGGAGGTGCTTTTGCGCATCCTTAAAAAAGGGATAAACTGCCCCTTAAGCTCAAGCTGCGGCCGTCTTTTTGATGCGGTGTCCGCGCTTTTGGGCCTGACCCGGGAGATCGATTACGAGGGGCAGGCGGCCATGCGTCTGGAAAAGATCCAGGACCCGTCCGAAGAGGGGTGTTACTCCGCTTCCTTTACCCGGGAGGACGGTTTTCTTTATTTCAACAGTCCGGAATTATTTGCCGCCGCAGCCGAGGATGTGCGGCAAAAAAAGGACAAGGGGGTTATAAGCCGCAGATTCCATTTGGGACTGGCCAGAGGATTGGCTGACTGGGCAGCAGAGGCTGCCGCGGACACCGGGATTAAAGACGTGGCCTTAAGCGGGGGGGTAATGCAGAACCTGACCCTTTTAAGCCTGCTGGTCGACAGCCTGCGACACCGGGGGCTGCACCCGATGGTCCATTCTTTGCTTCCCGCCAATGACGGATGCATCTCCCTGGGGCAGGCCGTGTACGGCCAGCGCCTGCTGCAATTGGGTCTGGACGGGCAAAAGGACTAAAAAAGCGCCTGTCCCGGCCGCTTGATAAGAAATATTTTTCGCCTGGATGGACCCGGATGCCCAATACTTTGGTCATAAACTTGACGCGCTTTGGCGATCTTTTGCAGACGCAGCCCCTTTTGACTCATCTGAAGCAAAAAGGGCGCTTAACCGGCTTGGTGTGTCTGGAGAATTTCGCCCCTGCAGCCGGTTTGTTGCGCGATCTGGATCATGTGTATCCCCTGCCGGGAGCGCTATTTCTCCGGGAGACGGACCGCTCCTGGGTCCGGGCGGTCAGCGCGTTCCGGGAATGGACAGGCGCCCTGCAGGGCGATATGCACTGGGACGGACTGGTCAATCTGACTTCCTCCTTAAGCGCCAAAATCCTGGCCCGATCCTTGCCGATTAAGGATAAACACGGCTTCTGCGTGGACGAATTCGGATTCGGGAGCTTTTCCAACAAATGGTCCATATTTCTGGAGGCCTCCGCCGGATTCCGGGGGAGCAGTCCGTTTAATGTGGCGGATATTTTTTTGCGCACGGCCGGAGCAAAAACCGAGGCGGATTTTGAACTTAAATCCCCCCCGCAGGATAAAAAAGAACGCATGGGGCGGGTCCTGGCCGGCAAAGCACCTCCCGGATGCCGGGGGTATGTGGCTTTTCAGCTCGGAGCCAGCGCCCGGGAGAGGAGATGGCCCACAGCAAGTTTTTCCGAGCTGGGAGGGCTTTTATGGGAAAGACTCGGCCTGTGTCCGGTTCTTTTAGGCTCGGCTTCCGAAAAAGATCTCGCCCGGCAATACCGGGAGAAAACCTCGGCCCCGTGCCTGGACCTGGTCGGGGAGACAGGGTTGGTGGATTTGGCCGCGGTCCTAACGCATACCCTCCTTTTGGTAACCAACGACACCGGGACCATGCATCTTGCCGCCGGGCTAAAACGTCCGGTGGCCGCTTTTTACCTGGCCACGGCCCAACCCTGGGACACCGCCCCCTACCGGGAGGGAATGCTCTGCCTGGAGCCGGATATAGAGTGTCATCCCTGCGGCTTTAACAACTCCTGCGAGCGGGAATTTGCCTGCAGGGGAGTTATTCCCGCCGGGAAAGTATTCGATATGGTTCGGGCCTATTTAGAGCATGGAAAGTGGCCGGTTTATCCCGGTTCAGAGGCCCGGGCCTGGGTTACCGTCCGCAAATCGGGATTCATGGACCTGAAGAGCAGGTCCGCGGGCGGGGAAAGCGACCGCAGTAAGTGGATGCGCATACAAAAACGGGCTTTTTCCGCCTTTCTTGAGGGGGAAGTACCCGATGCAAGCGGTTTGGTCCGGCCTTCCAAGGAATTTTCCGAGTTACTTACACGGGAGGCCCGGGAATTGCGTTCCCTTTTTGAGCTGGTCCGCACCCGGGGGGAGATGCTTGTCCGTTCCCCGCGGCCGGCTGTGCACAAGAAATTCATGGCCGATTGGTTCCGGGTGGGGCGTATGCTGGAACAGAGCAAAATATTTCCTACCTTGGCCTTGCTGTGGAAGGTGCATTCCCAGGATGCCGGGCGGGACATGGACGAATTTTTGGATGTCTGTAAGAGCTACGAACGTCTTTTGTCCTTTTTTGGCACTGAATTTGAATAAAGTTGGCTGAGCGGATGATAAAGGCAAATTATACAGGAGGAAAGGATATGATTATCATCGACGGTCAGCAAAGCGATGTCCGAATCAGTAATTTTGACAATCTGGAGGACATTCTGGTCAAGATCATGGAGGACGGTGGTATTGAAAACCGGGTGGTCACGGATGTCCTGGTGAACAATGAAAATTTTTCCGAGATTTACCCGCACCAGGCCGAGGATATGGAAACCGAGGAAATCGAGAGCCTGGAGATAAAGACGGTTTCCGCTTCCAGCATGGCCGTGAACATAACCCGGGAACTGTACAAGGTCTTAAATCTCATGAGCAAGGGAGGAGGACAGGTTGCCGAGCTTTTTCGGGTGGCGGACGATGCCGAGGCCCTGGATATGTATCAGGACCTTTTGGAAGTCACCCGGGATTTTCTGGGGATGGTCGGCACACTGCGCGATCAGTTCCGACTCCGGCCGGATCAGGAATTCGAGGGCAAGGTGCAGAGGTTGTCCGAGCTTTTTTCCGAGATGATAGATGTCCAGGAAAACGAAGACTATGTCCTTCTGTCCGATTTGATCGAATATGAATACCTGCCGCATGTCGAGGAATGGAAGGGTGTGGTCGCGGGACTTCGCAAGCAGCTCAAGCAGGTGGTGCAGGATGAACGTAATGAATAGGCCGCATATATCCGAACTGGACGAGGTTTACGAACTCCAGGTCCGGGAACTTTCCTGTATGCAGGAGGAAGATATTGCCGGGGCCATGGAGATCGCCCGGGAGAGGGATGCAAAGCTGCGCAATAATTTCCCTTCGGAATTGCATGAAAGCCAGTCCCGGGAACTGGTGGATAAGATAAAAAAGCTCCAGGAGCTTCAGAGCCAAATTTCCGGTATGGCCAAAAAACTGCGCGACGACCTGGAGGACGAATTGATCCGGGTTCGTTCGGAGAGCACCCGTTTCAGCGGTTACAAACAGGCCTCCAGGCGTACCCCGCTTACCAACAGGTTCAGCAAGCACGGCTGATTGACGCTAAAATCTTTATATGGCCCGTTACCGCCCGGTTCCCGGAAAATATTTTCCGGGAACCGGGCTTTTTATCGCCCAGAACGTATCCGTTGTTTGCCTTAAAGGCTCTGCGGCAAAAGGATCAAGGCAATGAAATGCACATAAAACGCCCAAGAGCCGGCCGAAAGCGGTTTGGAAGTGGATAAAAACAAATTTGCCCTTGATTTTTAAAGCAAATAAGAGCAAAAAGGGCTTCCGGAATAAGAAATCCAAGCATTATAAAGATCAGCCGTTTTCGTTTTGATCCGCAGCTTTGTTCACTGCGGTATTTGTAGACAAGTCAGACTGCTAAGCATGTTTTAAATGCCTCTGCCCGCCTTTTGGGGTCCGGATTTTCGCCGTAGTCTATTTTGCAGCTCTGTATTCCCGGCGAATAAGGGCTCGGGAACGGGGGCGGCCGGGCCGGAAAGGGCCGGGGATGAAAGAGGCTTGTTTGGAGGGGTGGTTTTTTTAACTCAAAAGCTGCAAAGGATAGGGGAAAAATGGCACAAAGAGAACAATGGGGAACTCGGATCGGCTTTATTCTGGCTGCGGTTGGTTCGGCCATAGGCCTTGGGAATATCTGGCGCTTTCCGTATATGGCCTATGAAAACGGGGGCGGGGCTTTTTTGATCCCGTATTTTTGCGCCATGATAACCGCCGGAATTCCCATAATCATCCTGGAGTTCGGGATCGGGCACAAGTATCGCGGTGCGGCTCCCAAGGCATTTTCCCGGATTTCCAAGAAAATGGAATGGCTGGGATGGTGGCAGGTCCTGGTTTCCTTCGTAATAGCCATCTATTACGTGGCGGTTATCGGCTGGGCCATGGATTATTTCTATCTGGCCTTTTCCCAGGGCTGGGGAACCGATACCAAGGGCTTTTTCTTCGGGGAGTTCCTCGGGCTCACCGGGGGGGCCCTGGAGTGGGGCAGCATTCAGATGCATATCTTTATCCCGGTGGTCATAGCCTGGCTTTTGACCTGGCTGGTCCTTTTCACCGGGGTGCGCAAGGGTATCGAAGTGGCCAACAAGATATTCATGCCCCTTTTATTCCTCATGGTTTTGCTCATAGTGGGACGGTCCGTAACCCTTCCCGGAGCGGCCGAAGGCCTGCAGTGGCTGTTCCGTCCCGACTTCAGCAAAATACTTGATTACCAGGTCTGGGCCAATGCATACGGGCAGATTTTCTTTACCCTGAGCGTGGGCTTTGCCATTATGATCACCTATTCCAGCTATCTCCCCAAGGATTCGGACATGAACAATAACGGATTCATGACCGTCTTCATCAACTGCGGGTTCAGCATCCTGGCCGGGATCATGATGTTCGGCGTGCTGGGCTATATGGCCGCCCAGCAGGGCGTGGACATAAGCAAGGTGGCCGGAGCGGGAGTGGGACTGGCTTTTGTCACCCTGCCCAAGGCGATAAACATGCTCCCGGCCCCGGTGTTTTTCGGGACCCTGTTTTTCGCCGCCCTGGTTTTCGCCGGCCTGAGTTCTTTTATATCCATAAACGAGGCCTGCTGCGCGGCGCTTATCGATAAATTCGGCTGGAGCCGGAAGTTCACTGTCAGCCTGTATACGGTCATTGGCTTTTTGGCCAGCCTTATCTTTGTCACCGGCGGCGGTCTTTACGCCCTGGATATTGTTGATCATTTCGTCAACAATTTCGGCATCGTATTCTGTGCTTTGATCGAGGTTATCTTCCTGGGCTGGTTCTTTAAGACGGATACCTTGAGAGAGCATGTGAACAAGACCTCGGAATTTGCAGTCGGCTCCTGGTGGACGATATTCCTTAAGGTCGTAACCCCCATAGTCCTGGGCTACATGGCCATAGCCAATCTGATAGGGGATATCGGCAATCCCTACGGCGGTTATCCCATGCAGGCGCTTCTGCTTTTGGGCTGGGCGGTTATTATCGGCATCTTTGTCCTTTCTTTCTTCCTGCAGCTTCCCAAGACCCGGGAGTCTGAACTGGACAAATTCTTGAACGATTAACTTTAAGGGAGTCTTAGATATGACTGCTGGAGCCATAGTGATGATGATAATCGGATTGGGTGTGACCTGGGGCGGTGCGGCCGTATGTCTTTGGATCGCGGCCAAAAAGCGCCAAGTCTGATTCTCGATCAAGGGATAAAAACGAAAACGGGCCCGGAAAGATAAGTCTTTCCGGGCCCGTTTGATTTTTGAATTCGGGTTGTGCCCTCTGCACCGGGCCGGGAGTATGTTTGGCTCTCCGACACAGCGTATGGATTTTTATGTTTTCAGGCTGCGTTCAGGGATTTTTCTATAAGTTCGGTTGCCCGGCGGGCCAACTCTCCTACCTCCGGCTTGGTGATCTGGTCGTCCGCTCCTACGGCGTGCCCCTTGTGCCGGAGTTTTTCGCTTATAAGCGAGGAAAAGAGGATGACCGGAACATTTTTTAGCTCCGGGTCTTCCTTGATGTTTCGGGTCAGGCTGAAGCCGTCCATGGTGGGCATCTCAATGTCGGAAATAATGATATTCAGATAGCCGCTGATCGGCTTTCCATCCTTTTTCGCCTTGTCCTGTATCTCTTGTATGCTCTCCCATGCTTCCTCTCCGTGAGTCTTTTCCAATACTCTGAATCCGGCCTGCTGCAGCATGCCCGTAAGCATTTTGCGCAAAAGGGAGGAGTCATCCACAACCAGAGCGGTGTATTCCTTTTCGCTGTAGTCCCCCAGATCCTCGTTTTGTTTCAGGGAGGAGTCCGGGTGTATCTCACCCACGATTTTTTCCAGGTCCACCAGAAAGATTATTCTCTCTTCTATCCGGACCACTCCGATTACCGAGTGATCGCTGAAGCGGGATACGTATTCTCCGGGAGGCTCCACATCTTTCCAGCTTACGCGGTGAATCCGGTTCACCCCGGAAACCAGAAACCCGTTTACTATGCCGTTGAATTCAGTAACTATTACTTTTGAATCCGGGTTGGTGATCCTGGGCTTGCCCAACCACAGACTGAGATCCACCAGGGGGATCACCCCGGAGCGCTGCTTGAACGCACCCAGTACCGCGGGATGGGGCATATTGGGCATTTCCGTGATTTTTTGGGGTCTTCTTATGATTTCCAGGACCTTGGCCACGTTGACACCGTAATAGCCGCGGTATTCGCCGTTTTTATTCTCGTCTATGAAGAACTCCACGATCTCCAGTTCGTTGGTCCCGGATTCGAGCAGAATGTTGGTTTGATCCATGCAGGCTCCTTATCCTCCAATGGCTTGGATGACTTTTCGGATTATTTCTCCCGGGGTGGAGGCCCCGGCGGTGACCCCGACTTTTGAGTGTCCTTTCAGATCGCCGGGACTCAGTTCCTCTGCGGTTTCCACGTGCCGGCAGGGTATGTCCTGGTCCCGAACCACCTGAACCAGCCTGCGGGTGTTTCCGCTGATTCTACCGCCGATAATTATCATGAAATCAACCCGCCTGGCAATGCCTATTGCTTCCAGCTGCCTGTTGCGGGTTGCCTCGCAGATGGTTTCCGCCACCCTCAGATTGCCGCCGAGGACCAGGGAAAGCTTGTTTTGCAGGGCGCGGAATTGATTTTTGTCCTGAGTGGTCTGGGCGGTGAGCAGGTAGGATTTGTCCGGGCGGATGTGGTTCATATCCAGATTATCTTCGTTCTCTATGATCGTCCAGTTTCCCCGGGCATGGCTTATAAGTCCCTTTACTTCCGGATGATCCGCTTTTCCAAACAGAAGGAGATGGTTGTCCCGGCTTAAACTGGCTATCGCCTCCTGGGCCTTTTTGACCTTGGGGCAGGTGGCATCCACTACTTCCGCGCCTATGCGCAGCAGTCTTTTTTCCCTGTCCCGGGGTATGCCGTGGGCCCGGATGACCACCAGGTCCCCGGGTCGGGCCTCATCCACGTCCTCCAGGACGGCCACGCCTTTATTCTCGTAGTCCTTCAGCACCTGGGGGTTGTGGATTATCGGTCCCAGTGTGCATATCCTTTTTTTGTTGTTTTCCTGCAGGGCCTGGTCCAGTTTTTTAAGGGCCAGGCTGACCCCCATGCAGAAACCGGCGGTGTCCGCGAGGATTATTTCTTTTTTATTCCCGTGCATATTCGGCTCCAGCGCATGCGGATAAGTTTATGCGGGTTTGTTGGAGTTCCCGGACAAGCACCAAAACCTCCTCCCACGTGCGGCACCCACAGATCCTTTTGCGAAATGAGCCCGCTCCGGGTATGTCCCGGATTATCCTGGGGCCCAGAGTGCGCAGTTTGAGAAGGCCCCCGCCTCCCGGGTCGTATTTTTGGTATGCGGCTACCAGGTCCTCAAGGACCGCGGTCATGTCCGGCACAGGGGAAGTTTCTTTTTCCCTCCGGAGCATGTTCCGGTAACGGGTGAACACCAGGGGATCCTGCAGGGCACCCCGGGCGAACATTACCGCGTCCGCCCCGGTGAGCTCAAGACATCTTACCGCATCAGAGGCGGTGAACAGGTCCCCGCTGGCAATCAGGGGAATGGTCAGTCTTTTTTGGAGTTCCGTGAGGGCTTCCCATTCCGCCTTGCCGGAGAATTTCTGTGCCGCATACCTGGGATGCAGGGTTATCCAACCCGCTCCCATTTCTTCCAGGCGCAGGGCTATATCCAGGTAGTTTCTGCTTTCCTTGTCCCAGCCGAGTCTGAGTTTGAAACCGGCTTTTCCTTGTCCGGCCGCGTCTATGAACTCCCCGGCCACGCGGAGCAGAAGCTGGGGATGCATGAGTAGGGCGGCTCCGGAGCCGGTCTTGGTAACTTTTTTTATCGCGCATCCGCAGTTGAGATCGAAAAAGGAAAACCCTTTTTCCCGCAGGCCGCGGGCGGCAAGGGAGATAGTTTCCGGGTCGGAGCCGAACAATTGGACCACCAGGGGGTCATCCCCGGGAGAGGTGTGCAGGAGCTGCACGGTGCCCTTGTTTGCATGCAACAAACCCTTGGCGCTTATCATTTCCGTGCAGGCCACGCTGCATCCGTAAGCCCGGCAAAGCATGCGAAAGGGCAGATCGGTGAATCCGGCCATGGGAGCCAGCCAGGGCGACTGCGGGGAAACGGGAAGCCGGTGGTGCATATTGTTTTAAACCAGGAGGTTTATGCCCTGCCGGTCTTCCAGGTCCATTTCCTGAAGCTTTATTTCCGGGTACAGGGCAATTACCTGAAAGGAAAGAATCTTTTCTTCCGGGTAGCCGGGGCGGATTCTGGCCAGCAGATTCAGATCATCTATCCGGACCAGGGCCATTTTGTCCCCCACGTATTTAAGCACATGGCCGCTGACAATGTCGCCCACGGCATATATCCGCCGGAATTTTTTCTGACGCGGATTGGCCGAGCGGTAATAAAGAAGCTCCCTGGTTCTGTCCTTGATGCGCATGACAAAGCGGTCTCGCCACTATTCGGAGGTGTCTTTTTCTGCTTTTTGTTCCCGGAAAATCAAGTACAGATTGCGTATGTAGATAATCAGCCCCCCGCCTTGACCCAGGATGAATACCGGGTCCCGGCGGTATATGGCATAGGCCAGGAGCATGGAGCCGCCGGCCAGACTGAAGTACCAGAAATGTATGGGTATTAAACTGCGTCTGGCCTTTTCGCTGGCGATCCACTGCACAATAAACCGGGCCGAGAACATGAGCTGGGCAAAAAGCCCTATGCCGATCCATACCTTTTCTATCATCGCAGCTGCTCTGCCTTATATCCGGGGGTGTTGGCGCTTTCAATCCGGGGCAGCACCCTGCGCCACTTCATCCAGCTCACGGCCAGGGTATCAAGCAGGCCTACCCACAAGCGGTTTTTTATGCCGTATTTGGTCTTGCCGCGCTCCCGGGGCCGATGATTAACCGGGATTTCTTCCATATTCTCAAATCCGTTTATCCGGGCCAGGGTGGGAATAAAACGGTGCATGCCTTTGAATAGAAAAACACCGCTGAGGCATTCCCGCTTGAATATGCGCAAAGAGCAGCCCACATCGCTTATGCTTTCCCCGGTAACCAGATTGCGGAAAGAGTTGGCCGTGCGGGAGGAAAATTTGCGGATTTTGGAATCCCGTCTTTTGATGCGCATGCCGTTGACCATGTCCGCGTCCATTTTTTGCTGCAGCTCGAGGAGTGCGGGTATGTCCGCGGGGTCGTTCTGGCCGTCCCCGTCCAGGGTGAGGATCAGTCTGCCCCGGCTTTGCTGCATTCCGGCATAAAGCGCCGCGGATTGCCCGTAATTTCGGTCCAGGGCAATAAAAAAATGGTTTTCATGTTTTCGGGTTATTTCTTCCAGGGTTTTATGCGTAAGGTCCTTGGAACCATCATCAATCCACAGGCATTCCCATGCGGATTCAATATTCAGGCAGGCCTTTTCAATTTCCCCGGCCAGTTCCGGTATGTTTTCGGCTTCATCTTTTACCGGGACCAGGATGGTGAGTTCGATTTTCTCGTGTCCAGCCGCGGTTATCTGCAAATCAGCTCCCTCGGTTTTGTTCGCTTTCAAGAATAAGTTCTATCTCGTCCCGGGAAAGCCCGCTGGAATCGGCCAGTTCCGAGATCTCCTTTCCCTGGCGGTATCCCTTGATTACCGTTTGCCTCACGAATTGCGGAGATTTGACGAAACTGTCCGCCATTTCCAGGAGCTTGTGCAATTCCCGGGAACGCGTCTTCAATTTTTTTTCCAACTCCAGGAGTTCTTTTTGTCTTTCCTCGAAGTTTTGCACCATCTCCTGCTCCAGAGTGGCGTTGAATTTCAGCTTCTCCAGAAAATCTTTTTGATTTTTCTGCAGCTGGTTCAACAAGGCTTCCGAGCGCTTCAGGCGCAGGAAGAAAAACAGGACCAAAAGCAGGAGAAAGACCTCTATAATGCTGGTTAGGATTATTGTCCAATGAAATGAGTCCATGATTATAAACGGGAAAGGTTTTGGCCTTTATACTTCCAGGTTTAGGATATTGCCCACTTCCGGGTCGACATTCGGATCATCAGTTGTTGTCTCTTCCTCGGAGGCTTTTTTCTTTTGCCGCGGTTTTTGCTCTCCCCGGGGACTGTCCCTTTTTTCCCCTTCTTCCTGGATAAAAATCCGGCCCTCGCTTTTTTCCACCTGCTGCACCTGTTGTCTGCTTCGTCTATGCCGTTCCGCGGCCAGGGCGCCCAAGAAACTCTGCTGCTGGGCGGGGGCGTCCTGACTGACCACCTGAATCTTTTGCAGGTTGGGAGTCTGGGAAAGGAGAATGGCCATCTGCTGGTACGTGTTCATCAGCCGTCACCCATGGGACAGGTTGTGGTTTGCTCCGCACCGGGGCTTTTTACAAAGCCGGGGGCTTAAAGTCGCGGAGCGGATTTTAGTAATACTCTAGCAAGAATAATACCTTTTTATATAGGCTTGAAGAAGCGGTTTGTCATTGGGGTTGAAAAGAGCATCCGGGAACCGGGATGCGCTGTCAAGTGGATTGTCCGTATCCAAGGGGCGGGGCGGAAATATCCGGGGCGGGGAAGAGCTACTTTATGAAGTATTCCTCGATCAGAAGTCGGGAAAGTTTTCCGTTGCTTAAGTACTGGTTTACCACGCTCAAAAGGTCTTTTTTCAGATTGTCCGCGTTTTGCTTGTCCCGCAAAAAAATCAGGTCCTGTTTCTTTAGGTAATAGTAGATAGCGTCCCTGAGCACCGTTTTCTTGCGATTGATCTCCCAGGCCAGCTTGCTGCTGTTCGTATTCATGGTGAATCGGCAATTCAAAAAAACGGTCCCGTTCTCAGTTTCATGCGCAACCTGGAATTTCTCAAGGGTGATGCTTTCCCGGGGTTCTTCCTGCGGCTGCTCCGCCTTTTTTTCCTTTTTTGCCTCCGGCTTTTTAGTTCGGGGTTCTTTTTCCCCGAAAAAGAAAAACAGAAAAACCGCGACAAAGACAAGCAGGACGGCTATCCCCGCGATTATCCACCATTTTTTGGAGGCCCCGGGCTGCTTGTCTTGTTTTTTTTCCTTTTTTTGTTCTTCTTCCTCTTCTTCCTTTTTCCCGGAATCCTCTTCCTCTTCTTCATCCAGAAAGGGGGCGTCATCAAGGTCTAATTCGACCTTTTCCCCGCCTCGGCCCGACTGATTCCCGCTTCCGTCGTCCAGCTTCGTGCCGTCCCGGCTTTGTTCGTTTTCCGCCCGGCCGTCTTCATTGTCCGGGTCGGTTTTTTCCGGAGGATCATCCGGGACTAGAAAAAGCATGGTTTCTCAACGTTACCTGTGTATTTTTGTTTGCCGGATATTTTGTGCGCAATCAGCGGTAGCTCCGTATATTATCTCGGTCCCCCGCCAAAAGGGGGAAATCCGGCACTCAAATCAAAAGTCTGCGTGCCGCAAGGGGGCAGGTGTCCCATGTGGCAAAGAGCCAAAAGCACGGGATCTCAATTTGTTTATTCAAAAATTTTGTCTATTTTCTGGCCCAGGGTTTCCGCGGTGAACGGCTTGACGATATAATTGGAGACCTTGGCCTGGACCGCCTCGATTATATTCTCCTGCTGCGCCTCGGCAGTGACCATTAAAAAGGGCATATCCGCGAATTCCTCACTGGACCTTACCTTGCGCAAAAGTTCAATGCCGGTCATCTTGGGCATGTTCCAGTCACTTATTATAAAATCAATCTTGTCCTTGTTCAGAATCTCCCATGCGGTGGTGCCGTCGTCCGCCTCGACAATATTATTGTACCCCAGCTGCCGCATGATGTTTTTTATTATTCTGCGCATGGTCGAGAAATCGTCTACAATAAGTACCCGCATATCCTTGTTAATTTCCGCCATGAGTTGTCTCCCTAATAGTTGCCGAATCTTTCAGTAAATTTTTTTCTCAATTTGCTCAGGGCCTGGGAATGGAGCTGGGAAATACGGCCTTCGGTAATGTCCATGACCTCGGCCACTTCCTTCATGGTCAGCTCCTCCACATAGTACAGGGAAAGAACGAGTTGCTCCCTATGCGTCAATTCATCAATAAGTTTGCTTAATTTGTCAACAATATCCTGGAATACGGTGGAGGGCAGGGGGTTGTTTTCCCGGTTTTCTTCCTTAAGGGTGGAATAGTTGTGCTGAACGGCGTCAAAGCTCAGGCAGAGCTGGTTGTTCAGGGCGCTCAGGCCCTCATCCACTTCGCCGGCGGAGAAGCCGGTTTTTTTCTGGATTTCTTCCGGGGAGGGCGGTCCGCCGTGATGCTGCTCAAAGTGGTGCATGACTTCCTCGATTTTTTTGATCTTTTTCCTCAGGCCGCGGGAAAGCCAGTCCATCCTGCGCAGCTCATCCAGCATGGCCCCCCGGATACGGTTGTCCGCGAATGTCTCGAATTTTATGTTCTGTTTGGAGTCGAATTTTTTCAGGGCCTCCATAAGGCCCAGGGTCCCCGCGCTGATGAGTTCTTCCAGATCCACGTGCCGGGGCAGCTTGTGCTTCAGACGCAAAGCGGTGATCTTGATTTTCGGAGCGTATTCCCGGATTATCAGTTCCTGTTTGCCCGGGCTAAGCTCCTGGAAATCAATTCCATGCTCTTCCAATACGCTCCAGGCGTTATTCCTGGAAGAGGAGTTTTTTCCAGAAGAATTTGATGTTTCCATCCAGTTGCCCAGCCGGTTTCCAGTTGAGTATCTTTTGCGCGCAGTCGTTTAACGCCGCGGCTGCGGGAGTTGACTTTTTAGCGGAAAACGGGATCTGGCGGCTGACTGCTTTCTTGATTTCCGCATCCAGGGGAACGATTCCGGTCAGATCCAGGGAAATTCCCTCCAGAAAGTGGTCGCAGGCGGCATATAACTTCTTGAATACCTCCCGCCCCTCTTCCGGGGAGCGGCACATGTTCACCAGGACCCGGAAGCGATTGACCCCGTGATTGCCGTTTAAAACCTTTATCAAGGCATAGGCGTCGGTAAGCGAAGTCGGCTCCGGGGTCATTATAAGCAGACGTTCCTGAACCGCCAGGTTGAAATAGAGTACATTGTCGTTGATTCCGGCCCCGGTATCCACAATAAGGAAATCCAGGGAACGATCCAGGTGGTCCATGGCCTCCAAAAGCTCCAGCTTTTGCCCCGTGCTCAGGGAGAGCATATCCGTCGCTCCGGAGGAGGCCGGGAGTATACTGAATCCGAACTCGGTTTCCACCAGGATTTTTTCCAAGGATATTCCGGATTCGAACAGATGAAATATATTGTACTTCGGAGTCAGGCCCAGAAGGACGTCCACATTGGCCAGGCCCAGGTCCGCATCCAGCAAAAGGACCTTTTTATCCATTGCGGCCAGGGAATAGGCCAGGTTGACAGCCATGTTGGTCTTGCCCACCCCTCCTTTTCCCGAGGTCACGGAAAGAACTACGGGTAAATTGTTATTCATGCGCGGATCCATTATCACTGCCCGAAGGCATTTTGTGTTTGAATATCAGTTGCCAGAAATCCTTTGAGGCAACCCGATGCGAACAGTCCTTCAGCCCGGTCCCGAAGGAAAAGCCGGAAATGGGGAGACCCGTTCTCCAAACCGTATTCATTATGCTCCCGAAGATACATGCCTCGTCCAGTTTAGTCCAGACAAGGCTTTTCAGCCCCGAATGGGTGTACCTGCGAAGATAGCCGTCCATGTGCACATCGGCATACACCGGGCTCAAGACCAGATGCAGCTCCATACCCCGGGGCAGTCCGCCGCGGTTTTCCAGCCAGGTGTTAAGGTCCTGGTCCGGAGGCATGCCCGGGATGTCCACCAATACCAGATCATGCCTTTTTCCCAGCTCCTTAAGCCTGCTCCACAGGGCCTTGGAGGCGATTTCCTCGTAGGCGAATCCGGAGAGATCGCAGTAATGCTTCAAGAAGAGCCGTCCCCCGGCGTGCAGGCCGTCCGCATTGGCCAGGCAAATGGAGACATCCTTGTGTTTTCGTTTGCATTCCAGGGCGTAGCGGATAAGAGAAGTGGTCTTGCCCACTCCGCTCGGTCCGCAGAACCCCATGGTTTTCCGGTCGGGAAAGCTGTCCGCTGTCAATCCCCCGGTATCCACGAATTCATCCAGGACGGCCAGAGTGGGGGATTTTTTCGCCTTCAGCCTCTCCCAGATGCGCATGATCAGTTCCGGGGCCACTCCTTCCTTTTCCAGATGCTCCAATCCCAGGGCCTGTCTGGATGTAAGTTCCGACTTGTCCAGGCCGGGCCGGATGAGATCAAAGATGCTTTTCTTGAATGTCTCCCATTCCCTGCGCCATCCCGGGTCCACCGGATCTGAACCGGGAAAGCCGGCTTTGCCGGAACCTTTTTCTCCGTCGGAAACATCCAGTCCGGCCACCACTTCGCATACGGACCGGCCGTTTTCCTTTTTGTGTTCCGTGCTTAAAATGGCCGCCTGGGAACCCATTTCCGCTTTTATCCTGCCCATGATTTCGGAAAGACTCCGGCCGGTATAGGTTTTAACCCGCATTGTCTATCCTCACCACTTTTACTGATTCCAGCTTGATGTCCGCGGGGATTTCCGCCTGGGATATGACCGGAAGGTTGGGAATGAATCTCTGGATGAGCTGGGCCAAATGCGGCCGGACCTGCGGGGATACCAGCAGGACCGGCTGGCCTTCGGTGACTGTGTTTTTCTCCATGAAATTGTTCAGGGCCTGGATGATTTTTTGGGCCTTTGCCGGTTCCAGGGCCAGAAAGGTGCCCTGGTCCGATTGGCGCACGCTGTCCTGAACGGTCCTGTCCAGCTGTTCGTCAAAAGTTATTATGGGCAGGACGTTTTTCTCCGACACATAGGGTTTGGTAACCGCCCGGTTCATCTTTTGCCGGATCAGTTCGGTCAGTTGTTCCGAATCCTTGGTCTGGGTGCCGAAATCAGCCAGGTTTTCCACGATGGTCAAAAGATCGCGGACGGATACCCCTTCCCGGACCAGGTTCTGCAGGATCTTTTGTACCGTGCCCAGATTGAGCACCCCGGGCACCAGATCCTCGACCGCCTTGGGCGCCCTCTGGGACAGGTTGTCCAAGAGGCTCTGCACTTCCTGCCTGCCCAGGAATTCATGCAGGTTGCGCTTGAAGACCTCGGTTAAGTGAGTGGCTATGACCGTGGAGGGATCGACCACGGTGTACCCGGCCATCGAGGCCTCTTCCTTGCGTTCCTTGGGTATCCACAGGGCGGGGAGGTTGAAGGCCGGTTCCAGGGTCTCCACCCCTTTTATCCGGTGCTTGACGTTGCCCGGGTCCATGGCCAGGAAATGGTCGATCATGATTTCCGCCCGGGCCACTTCGTTGCCCTTGATCAAAACCGCGTATTCCCCGGGTTTGAGCTGCAGATTGTCCCGCAGATGCAAAGAGGGGACGACCACGCCCATGTCCAGGGCGAACTGGCGGCGGATGGATTTTATGCGCGAGAGCAGATTCCCGTTTTGTTCCTCGTCCACAAGCGGGATAAGGCCGTATCCGACCTCCAGCTCCAGCATATCCAGGGGCAGCAGGCTCTGGACCTCTTCCGGGGTATCGGCCGTCTTTTCCTCGGCTTGCTGGTGCTTGTCCGCTTCCTGTTTATCCAGCATGGCCCGGTTCCGGGCGGACATTATGGAGAGCATAAAGATTGCCACGGACAGGATGCCGAAGGCCAGGGTGGGCATACCCGGGACCAGGGCGAACATGAGCAAAACCCCGGAAACCAGGCGCAGGGCGCGGGGATGATACGTGAGCTGCCCGATGAGCTCCTCGCCCATCTGGGCCTCGGCGGCGGCCCGGCTGACGATCATGCCCGCGGAAGTGGACACGATGAGCGAGGGGATGGTGGAAACCAGGCCGTCGCCTATGGTCAGGAGGGTATAGGTCTGGGCCGCTTCCATCCAGCCCATGTTGTTCTGGAAAACACCGATGAAAAAACCGCCGACAATGTTTATCACCGTGATCAGGATGCCCGCGTTTACGTCCCCCTCGACAAACTTGCCCGCACCGTCCATGGCCCCGTAAAAGTCCGACTCCTTGCGCAGGGCCTCGCGTTCCTTTTTGGCCTGCTGTTCGTCTATCAGTCCGGCGTTTAGGTCGGCCTCGACGGACATCTGCTTTCCGGGCATGGCGTCCAGGGTGAACCTGGCCGCCACTTCCGCGATACGGGTGGTGCCTTTGGTGATGACCATCTTGTTCAGGGCGAAGAGGATCAAAAAGATGATTATGCCGATGGCGAAATTGCCCCCGACAACGAACTGTCCAAAGGCCTGGATCACGTTTCCGGCCGCGTCCGGGCCCTCGTCCCCCTTCAAGAGGATGAGCCGGGTGGAGGCCACGTTCAGGGCCAGGCGGTTCAGGGTGGTCACCAGGAGTATGGAGGGGAAAATGGAAAATTCCAGGGGCGAACTCATGAACATGGTGGTCAGGAGGATGACCAGGGAGAAGGAGATGCTGAAGGAAAGCATGAGGTCCAGGATAATGGTCGGCAGGGGGATGAGCATTACGAACAGGATTATGACCACTCCCCCGGCCAGGAGGATGTCCCCCTGTTTGGAAAATCGGGAATAATCCAGGTTCAGAATCGCGGACTGCTTTGATGCCATAAAATTGACGTCCCTGCTTCTATCCAGATTGGTTTTTGTTCTTGTAGAGTTCCGCGAGTATTGCGGCCACTGCCTTGTACATCTCTTCGGGTATCGAGTCCCCTATTTCCACACTCTTATACAAGGCCTGTGCCAACGGCTTGTCTTCGCGGATGGGCACATTGTTTTCCCTGGCTATCTCCTTGATCTTTTCCGCCACGAAATCCGCGCCCTTGGCCAGGACCAGGGGGGCCGGAGCCTTTTGCGGGTCGTATTTAAGGGCCACTGCTATGTGCGTGGGGTTGGTTACGACCACATCCGCCTCGGGTACATCCTTTATCATCCTCTGCTGCATTGTGGATTGCATTTTCTGTCTCTGCTCCTGCTTGACCTCCGGGTCACCTTCCGCCTGCTTGCGCTCGTCCTTGACCTCGTCCTTGGTCATCTTCAGGTTTTCCTCATAGTCCCAGCGCTGGTACACCAGATCGATTATGGCGATGATGATCATGGGGATCAGGGCGTAGATAAAGGTTTTGTACCCCAGCTCCAGGATGTAGATGATGATTCCCTCGATACTCTGATAGAAAAGAGGCAGGAAATTGTGGATCTCCGACTTGATTACTATATACGGGGCAACGGCGATGACCGCGGCCTGGAAAATGCTCCGGACCAGTTTTATGGCCGAATCCATATTACATATTTTGCCCAGTCCACTTACGATATTGAACTGGGAAATTTTGGGCTTGAACGGCTTAAAGGTCCACAGGTGTCCCACCTGGGCCCGGACGCAGACAACAGAGGCGAGAAAGACAAAAAACATGATTGGCAACAGGATATAGGCCATTTGCTGCACGCTGTAGACAAAGATGTCCTGGACCGTGTTCTGGTTCAGTTGCATAAGGAGCTGCTTGTTTAGGAAGAACTGGCATATCTCGTTCAGTTTCCCGCTTATGAACGGGAACAAGGTGCGGATGATGATAAGGCCGGCGATAATGCCCACCGCCTTGGGCACCTCCTCGCTTTTGGGGACGTTCCCCTCGTTTCTCGCTTTTTCCCTTTGTTTGGGAGTGGCGTCTTCTGTGCGGCTGGGATCACTCTGGGGCATGGTTTATTCCAAGTATAGGGTTTAACTTCCGGCCTTTAAGACCTGCAAGAACATGGAATCCAGGTCGGTCACATAATCGGTTATGTATACTGTCATTAATTTGAACAGCATGGCCAGGAAGACAAACCCGACTATGATCCGCACGGGCATTCCCACGAAAAGGACGTTCATCTGCGGAGTTGCCCGGGCAACAAGGGCCAGGGCGATATCCACCAGGATGACCGTGGCCGTGACCGGGGCGGCTATTTTGACGGCCAAAAGGAATATCATTGCCGAGAAGCTGATCATTTTGTCCATAAGCACCGGGGTTACCAGAAATCCTCCCGGAGGGACTATTTCAAAGCTTTGGGCCATGCCGGATAATAGGTATAGATGGCCGTTCAGGGACAAAAAGATGAGCAGGGAGATCATGTACATGAAGTGGGCGGTAACCGCTTCCGAGACACCGGTGATGGGATCCACGACGTTAACGATGGCAAACCCCATCTGGAATCCGATCAATTGTCCCCCGGTCTGGACAGCCGCGAACAGGAAATTGACTATCAGGCCAATTGACAGGCCGAGCAAAAGCTCTCCCAGGATCATGAGCAAAATCCCCAGGGGATGGCCCGGGAAAAGAGACGGGTCAAAGGACAGACTCGGCCACAGTCCCAGGGTCAAAATCAGGCACAAAGCCGCCTTGACCGTCCTGGGCAAGCCCTGTCCACCGAAAAAGGGCAGGAGGAAAAGGACAATGCTTATCCGGAAAAAGGTGAGGAAAAAGCTCAGGATGTTTTGCGGATCCAGATTGAAAAGGTCCATGTCTTGCGTCAGAGCAAATTTTGGACCAATAGCCGGGAAGAAAAAGCTGTACTAGGTGGGGAAAAGACTCGGTAGAGGAGGTTTAACCGGGCATGCCCCTTGCTCGGCTCCGGAACAGGGCTCTGCCGGACGGCAGCCGTTTAGGGATGCCGATAATAAGGGGATTTGCTTAGCTTAAAAGCGATGTTTTTATCCTGACCCAAAGGGGTTAATTCAGGATATAGCGCATGGGATTGACCGGCACGCCGTTGTTGCGCACTTCATAGTGCAGATGGGGTCCGGTGCTGCGGCCGGTGTTCCCGATGTGACCGAGAAGCTGTCCCCTTTCCACTTCCTGTCCGGGTTCCACATTGTAGCGGTTTAAATGGCCGTAGCGGGTTTTCAGCCCATGGCCGTGATCCAGGACTACGCAGACGCCGTATCCGCCGTCCTTGCCGCTGAAGACGACTTTTCCGTTCGCCGGGGCATAGATCGGAGTGCCGGTTGGGCCGCTTATGTCCAGTCCTTTATGGAATTCGCGCCTGCCGGTAAACGGGGAGATCCTTTTACCGGCAGGCGCGAATTCCATAAAGG
>Ga0182238_1000173_pt1 | contig 22156 bp, 24 predicted proteins | sample hydfrates6_PW_90_FD_132439 | JGI IMG/M metagenome (GOLD analysis project Ga0182238, IMG submission 132439) | Subsurface microbial communities from deep shales in Texas, USA - hydraulic fracturing test 6_PW_90 | ecosystem: Environmental > Aquatic > Deep subsurface > Shale gas/oil reservoir >... | reverse complement strand
GTGTCTTCAGGGAACTTTTGCATTTTGAGACATACTGGCATCCTATGGATGACGTGAGGGAAATGATGCAGTTTGTCCAGTCACGGGCAAACGCTGTTCCGGGTGGACAGTTCCGCAGTCTCTGCCTTGTAGCTTCAGTCTGGAACGATGAAATAAAGGACTGGGCTAAAGGATTCATGCACCCGCGCCTGTTCATCTTTCTCTATGAACTGGATACCGGTGATCTGATTTTCAACGAATCAGTTGATACCGGTAGAAACCTGTATATCTGGCATAGCTCCGGGAGAGAAATAGTGTCTCTTGAAGACGGGCTGCAGGAATTTATGGAAAATAACGAATACTTTGATGCACGGGATATCTCAGAAGAAACCGGACTGAATGTGGGAGGTGCGGAGAAATTCCTTCAGAAACTTGCAGACAGAAAGAAGATAATCAGTATAGGATTTGGCACTTCCAGCTACACAAAGTCTGGATTGTAATGCCGGAAATATGGATAATGAAAGTTAGTTAAATAAAAAAAAGAGCAAAAGAGAGTGATAAATTCACTCTTCTGCTGGTGCTGCTTCTACTTCTTCAGTTTCCTCAGCTGGCTCTTCTTCGCCACCGAGGATCTTCTCAATGGTCTTGTCACCGTATTCGACAACAACAGCATTGATCTGTACGATGTCAGGTGCGATTTCCCTTCCACGCATCATTTTCCTGCGACGTACTCCCTTTGAGACGGGTGTGTAACCAACGCCGCCTGCGACAAGTACTTTCTGTCTCTTAGGACCTGGTACGTCAGGTCTCATGACCATTCCGCTCTTGTCACTGCCGCCTGTTATCTTCAATGTATATCCCTGTAATCCGACAGCTCCACCGTCAACTGTCTGACCGATGGCTTTACCGATAAACTTGTTAGCTTCTGCTCCGGTTACGTCGAATTGATATGCTTTTGTTTTAGGGTCTGATACCACAACTTTGAAATCTGCCATATTAATTCTCCTTTAATCTATTTTTCCTTTGTATTCTAATGATATTCATGAGGTCTGATTTCCTGATATCACTTTGCCCAGAAAGGATTTCCTCTCCTTTTGATCTCAAGAAATGCATCCAGTGTTTCTAATTCGTCTGCCGTCAATGTGTCGTAAATTTCATTTTCAAGGGTTTTGGCATGTCTTTCCGGGATATTCACAAAGAGGAAATCTTCCTCTTTTATTTGCCTGCCAACAGTCGGACCCTCTAGTGCAAGTGCAACTTCCATACCTACCCTGGCTTTGGAGATATTCTCTCCGCTTAATTGAAGGCCTTTGACCTTGCCTACAACGGTTCCATCTTCTGTAGTGACATCGACATTTGTTTTTACCACACCACCGATGATCTTAACACCTACAACTGCAGGCTTGCTCTGCCTGAAAGTGCAGTTTGGAAGTATCTGGAACCTTCCGGGTTTTACGATATGTTCTGTCATCTCTTTCTCGGCAAGCTCCTTCTGCTCCTTTGCCCAGTCCTCGTAATCATCAATAAGTCTGTAGATGATATCACTCATAAAGGATCTGATATCGCTATCCTGCAGCTTTTCCTTAGCATCCGGAAGCACCTTTACATTGAAGCCTATGATCACCTTGTAGAATGGATCCTCAATTGCTGCAATCTCCACGATGTCACGCTGGGAAACATCTCCTACACTTGCTTTCCTGATCGGGATCTCCTCTTTCTTGAGCTCGTTTACAAGAGCTTCCAGAGAGCCTATCGTATCGGCCTTGATGGTTATTCCCATGGCATCGGTATCTATCTGGACGTCCTCTATCTCATTTTGGATCTCATCCGAGATCGCATCGATGTTTTCAGGTGTAACTACCCTCACAGGGGATCCTGCAAGAGCACTGTCCAGATTCGGTGCCGATATTTTCACACCGATTGCCGCTGTCACGGACTGTACCTGTTTGAACTTCTCCTCGGCCTTTATCTCCGAAAGAGGCCGGGGTTTTAAAAGAGCACGGATCTTGGTATGTATTGGTTTACCAAGACTGCCGACAACTATCATATCGCCCTTTTTCAGGGTTCCGTCATAGAGAATGACGTCTATTGTGGTTCCCAGTCCCTTTTCTTCTTTTACTTCCAGGACAGTTCCTACTCCGGGTCCGTTCGCATTATAATGCAGATTACCCTCAAGGAACCTCTGTGCAAGGCCCAGAAGTACCATAAGCACATCGGGAATACCTTCCCCTGTCATGGCACTTATTGGTATTATTCCTATATTACGCTGGAAATCACTTACCCTGTCATGTCTTTCAGAGTTAAAACCTGCTTCGTAAAGTTCGCCCACGATCTCATAGAATTTTCTGTCGAGTTCGGCCTTTACGTTATCAGCCTGCTTGTTATAGGAAACAATGAATGGAGCGTTCTTCTGTGCTTCCCAGCCATGTATCCTGTCTATCTTGTTGGCAACAACCACAAAAGGAGTCTTGAACCTTTTAAGTATCTGCAGACTCTCGATGGTCTGTGGCATGAAACCCTCATTGATGTCAATGATAACAATAGCCAGATCCGCAAGTGATCCTCCACGACTTCTCAATGAGGTGAAGGCATGATGTCCTGGCGTATCAATAAAAAGAAGACCTGGTACGATGAACTTGTTCCTCAGGTCAGGGTTGCCACATTTGTTTACGATGATATCTATGGGAACCTCGGTGGCACCTATATGCTGGGTAATAGCTCCTGCTTCACCCTCTGCTACGGTACTACCTCTTATCCTGTCAAGTAGTGTGGTTTTCCCATGGTCCACATGTCCCATCACGGAAACTATTGGTGTACGTAAATCCTGCTTAACTGCCATTGCAACCCCTTCGAAAATAAGTTACTATAATAAGCTATCAGTGTAAAGGTTTTCCGGGATCCGTTGGATCTTGGATCAAAGTTCCCGGAAAGCTTTTTGATCACTCGTAGAGGCAAACCTCGTCGATCTTAGCGTAATCTACGATCTCTGATTCGCTGAAGTGTATAGCTATTTCACGCTTTGCCGCTTCAGGGGAATCCGATGCGTGTACGACATTTCTTCCTGTTTCTATCGCAAAATCCCCTCTTATTGTACCGGGGAGTGCATCAACAGGATTTGTTGCGCCGTTCATTTTACGCATGATGGAAATTGCATCTTTCCCTTCGACTACCATGGATACGCAAGGGCCGGATGTAACATATTCCATAAGTGCACCGAAGAACGGCCTTTCGACATGTTCCTTGTAGTGCTCCTTTGCTTTATCTTCTTCCATAAAGCCCATTTTCATAGCCGATATCTTCAGACCGCGTTTCTCGATCCTTGCTACGATCTCTCCGATGAGTCCTCTCTGTACTGCATCAGGCTTTATCATAATGTATGTCTGTTCCATGTCCGACACCACATTATGCTTTCTTCAGGTAAACTCTTCCCTGTTCTGTCCAGACAGTACGTCTTGGCAGTCTTCCAAGATCGAAATTCTTCTCGCACTTTGAAGAACAGAATAGGAACGATGACCCATCCTTTTTGATAAATATCTTGCCGGTTCCGGCTTCAAGGAAGCTACCGCAAAAAGAACATTTTCTCTGTTCCATCATGATCACCTTGTGGTCAGTTTCTTTGCTTCTCTTGATGTTTCTACTAACATCAGTATGTCACCGACTCTGATCGGACCGACACAGTTACGGGTGATTATACGACCCTTGTCACGTCCTTCGAGTACACGGCACTGTATCTGGCTGGCTTCACCATGCATGCCGGTATTTCCGATGACATCAATGACTTCAGCCGCATAGCCTGTATCTTCATCTGCCATATCGATACCTCACGTTAAGTATTATTTCAGTGCGCTTACTTTCTCTGCAATATCATCTATGAGTGAGCTTCCCTTTCCGGAATCCACGATTGCCACAGCTGCACAGGCAACACCTATGCCACAGGCTGCACCAAGTTCCTTCTGCTCTTTTACATAGATGTATGGAGTGTTCTTCTCTTCACAGAGTGGTCCGATGTGTGCTACAACCTCTGCAGGGCTGACATCCTCTGCGATCACGGCAAGCTTTGTAATACCTCTCTCAACTGCTTTTGTGACTTCGTTGGTACCTTTTTTAAGTTTGCCTGTGTCTCTTGCAAGTTCTACACTCTCAAGCGCTTTGTTAGCTAATTCTTCTGGAACGTCAAATTTTGCTGCCATTTTATTATCTCCTTCGAAACCATGTTACTTACATGGTTTTTCATTATTCATTGCAGATCAGGCCTGAGCCTGAACTAATTTGGCCAATATAGGATTGTTACTAATTGATAATCAATAACTGACAATGTAATTACGCCAAAGTAATGGCTACCAATCGCTGCATTCAGATATATACCTTTCGGAAAACGGCGATCGTTTCCACAAACAATCTTTTAATGTATAAAGCTTGTGGCAAAAAGAAAAGGTGAGAAATATCTCACCTGAACTGCTCCGTAATAAGTCCGTAGATATTCGAAGCATTGGTAGTTATTACGACCTTTGTGATGTTGCCATCTTCATAGGTGGTGGTGTTATAGTACAGATCCCTCTCCGTACTGTTTGCTTCCATGGCGGTAATATTGCTGAGGATGCTCTGGTCCGGTTCGACGAACACCTCTGTCCTGGAATAATTTCCGTCATTCATATTCCGGTATTCAAGGTAGTACTGGTCCACCAGCTCATCACCCTTTACGAGTGTCGAGTACTCGGCCCCCGGTTCCACATACTGGAGTGCTGTGTCAAAATCACTTGAACTCTCGTTGCTTCCTGATGCGACATCGATTACATCTTCAAGGGCATCCCTTGGTCCGAGCAGCATGGGTGTACCAACAACATTATACAGTTCTCCGCCACGGGACAGGAGGTAGTAGCCGTTGTATGGATCTTCTGTAAGCATATACTCGAAGTTGATGACCTCGGGGTTCATCGTATGTGCTTCAAAAGCAAAGTCCCCTGTAGCACTGTATGCGGAGTATCTTTTCACTATCATCGAGTTGTAGATCGAGTACAGCTCGGTGATATTCGGTGCCATTACCTGAAGCGGAGTATTGTAGACCCTTGAATAGTCCACATAAGAAACCACTGCAACTCCTTCAGGTGTGATTTCAAGCCCGTCCTCTATGGAATTCAGCTCATGTTGCATTTTTGTCCCGGGTATTGTCTCAAAGCCCGGAGCATTTGCAAGGTCTTCCTGAATATCAGTCTGTTCTCCATTTCCATTGGAATTGCCCATCAGACTTGCAGCAAAATATGAAAAAATGGACAGTACCATTATAGCAGCCAGAAAAATGGCCACATATTTCTGATTCATTTAAATCCTCGTATATTGATGAAAACTATGTTTATGTATACAAGACAGATTATATTGCGTTTTCTCCTATCTTGGCGATCGTCTCGTCGATATCTGCCTGGAGTTCGTCGGGAATGCCCTGTATTCCCACATCAAGGAAACCTCTTACGATCATACCTACAGCATCTTCCTCCGAAAGGCCACGAGCCATCAGGTATTCGATCTGCTCGCGTGCAATCCGTCCTACGGCGGCCTCATGGGATAACTCGATATCCTCTACATTTGCCTCCAGGATGGGTATTGCCCTCTGTGTGCCTCCTCCGATTACAAGACCATGGCATTCAAGGTGACCTTTTGCACCGTTGGCGTTACCTACCATTTCTCCTCTTGCAATGGACACTCCACCGGTTGTGATCGTTCTTGAGATAAGTTCTGCAGATGTTCCTTCAGCTTCGAAGATCACCCTGCTTCCCAGATCAAGCTCGGATCCCGGATGTGCAACAGCTATGGTATTGAGTCTTGCAAAGGCGTCCTTGCCTTCCAGTATAACAGTCGGATACGACTGGATAGATTTCACGGGCTTGAGGGTTACATAGTTGCTTATGTACTTACCTCCTTCCTCCACATGTACCACTGTTCGCGGCCTGACTCCGATCTCTTCCGCCCAGTTATGGATCATAGTAAAGTTCAGCGTAGCACCCTTTTTCACATACATCTCGGAAATTCCAAGATGCAGACCCCTGTCAACTCCGTGTTTTGTCGAGCAGCCGGTGATGACGTCGAGTTCCGCTCCCTCTTCGACTACTACTATATTATGTACGGTCTGTGAGACCTGCTTCGAGCCTATGAGAAGGCATGTCTGAACAGGCATCTTTGACTTCTTGCCGGCAGGAGCACGGATAAAGTAACCGTCAGCTTCCTGCAGATAGCTCATTGCAGTATACTTATCAGCATCAGGCTTCACAAGTTTCCATGCATAATCCTCTACCCAGTCATGAACTTTCATGGCGTCTTTCAGGGACATGAGTTCAACGGCATCCTTCTCACGTAGGGATGTATGGGTAATGGCGTTATCGATCATTATGAGGCTGCCGGATCTGTTGTCTTCCCCGGGAGTAAAACCGACATTCAGGAGTGTTCTCTGATCATCTTCATCAAGCTCTTTCATATCTTCGGCATACTGTACGTCAGATGTGGCAATACCGTATTCCTCAAGATCGAAATCTTCTCCAAAGCTGGCAGACTTCTTGAGAGCATCTTCAGCTTTTTTTCTCATATCTCCATCAGCTTGCATTTGATACACTCCTGATATCCCTGTTCTTTTATTTCGGTGAGCATTTCACGTGGGTTGCCTGAGCACATTACAGTTCCGTTACAAAGGATGTAGGCCCTGTCAGTCTGCATATAATCGAGCACCTGTCCTGTATGTGTGATCACGAGTGCGGATTTCCCGTGTTTGCACCTCTCTCCCGGGCACTTACAATTTTTTGTGAGCAGCTTGTTGATTGTGGTCCCTAGCAGTTCAATGCTTGCAAGGTCTACTCCTGATTCCGGCTCATCCAGCAGCAAAAAGTCGGGATTCTGTGCCGAGAGCTGCAGGAGCTCGGATCTCTTTATTTCCCCGCCTGAAAAACCTACATTGATGTCTCGATCGAAAAAGCGTACCATGTCGATCGACTCAGCAAGTTCTTTAGTATCGCTGAGGTCATTTGAGATAACTCCCAGCAGGTCCTGAAGTTTGACACCACTAAGGTTCGGGGGTCTCTGGGTCATAATGCCCATACCCATCTGTGCCCTCTGGGATACCGACAGGTTGGTGATGTCTTCTCCCTTGAAAATGATTTCTCCGTCCACAACTTTATAGCCACTGAATCCCATCAGTGTCATAAGAAGAACGGACTTTCCTGCTCCATTAGGCCCGAAAAGAACATTGGTGTGGCCGGCTTCGACGTCAAGGTCTACACCTTTTAGTACTCTGCGACCTCCGACTTCGACAGTTAGATTATTGATCTCCAGCATAAGCGTGGTCTCCCTTTAATTTTTTAAGTTTGTGAGAATAATAGGCATATATTGAAAGTCAGTACTCTTAATACTGCTATAAGTTAAAAACTTATTGAGGACAGAAAACACCGTTTTTATGAAAATAGACGTGATTGCACACTGATAATTGATGTGAGAACGATTCTTGGAATCGTTTCAACGCGATAAGTCTTACAGTGTATCGACCAATTACGTTAATCCATTGAATAAAAGTAGTAAGATTACAATCCCAGCTCTCTTGCAATCTCCTGGAACTCTTTTCCCTTTTCGGTTGTCTGGTAGAGGTTTTCTTTTTTCTCTATCAGTCCTTTTTCCTCCAGCATGGCAAGGTATCTGTTGACAACCTCGAAGTTCAGGTTTGCACGATATACGATATGTGTTTTTTTCGCTCCTTCCATGGCAGCCCTCAGAATTTCTACGCTAATTGCAGTTCGACTTCTTCTAATACTAATCACATCCCTGTCAGATCAAACTTATCACGTATTTCAGACACGTGTTTGTTTTTTGAGGAAATGATCCTTCTGAGAAACCGGAAGCAACACTCTTTGCTTTTTATCCAGGCATACTGTGCAGACCTGCATCCCCATCAGCAGGTAATCTATCTCAGATATCTAATTATCTTCCCGAAAGCAAATTGATTTGCACGGGCCGTGAATCTCCCCCATTCAAGAATCCACTATGAGGGTCATGATGTCCTTGTCCGGGACCGATCCTGCCAGATATGCCATATACCTATACTACGATAATGAACTTGCTCCCATATTGTTCATATACGTATTCGGTTATCTAAAGCGTTCTACGCACCATCTGATCGGCCTTGTTGACAGTTCCTGAATTCCAATTGCTTATTCAGGAACGACTATTAACAACCCTGATAAAGAATATGGGGTATAGCATTATAAAAAGATAAGAAATATTCTTTAGTAATTTAGATTAGAAACAATATTACTGCTTATTTAAAAGAAACAATTCTTTTTTCAAAATCAATATCTAACGGATACATCTATCTCTTATATGTCCTATACTTCCCTAACTATTGACATTCACACAAAAAAAGAGCTTGAAGTTGTTTTTAGTTAACTACTGGTGTGGTATGCTGTTAGTATCAGCTCTACTGATGATTGTTATAAAAAAATACTGTCTTTATGCATAATTTTTCCTACGTGCACTATATTTTCATTTAGATGAGATATGTATATAAACAATATACTCATATATTGGATTCACGTAGTTTAAACCACTATGAAGTTCTCTATATAGAGAACAAAAATAAGGAAAAGGGAAACAGACTGTTGTATCAAAATCCTGTTTCCCGATTCTAACTCTTCCCTTTTTCAGGTAAGGTGGTACTTGGTGGTAATGTAAACTAAGTTCTCATACATAACGCTGAGACTACTATTGACCACCATAATAACTTTGTTACATATGTAAATATAAGTTAAGGAAGCATTTTTCCTTAACTGGTATACATAGGATACTTTCTAATTACGATTGTCATCAATGGTAATTGTTGTGTTTGATATCGCTTCATTCTTTCAAATAGTAAGATTTAAAGAAACCATATCAGAGCTTTTTCAATGCAGACCTGGCAATATAGTTGCTTACCAGAGTATAGACAAAGATTATTATCCCGAGCCATAACATAGGCTCTCCTATTTCCTCCTGTCCAAAATAGGAAAGTGCAAGCCCTAAACTTAATATGATCACATTGATCTTAAGCAGTTTCTTGTTCCTGTGGAGTACAGCAAGATTCTTATGCTGCTCCCGGATTGTTTCTTTCTTTTCCTTTTTCATATGGTTCACTCTACTTTGATTATCATTTCTGCTGCTTTACGCAGTCTGTTCCTGACGGCGGCTCCCACTCCCCTCTGGCTGAAAGAACCGTCTGCGATTATAACATCAACTTTCTGCTCATCCAGACTTCTCAGCCCTGAGAACAGGTTAAGCGCTATCTCATCAGGTCTGTCCCTGCTTCCAAGCAGGAAAAATGCATCACAGTCCGGTGCATCAGACCTGTCTGTAAGAAGCAGGCCAACCCTGGCACCCCTGGTCTTGAAGTCACAGAACATCTCCCTTATCTTCGCATTAACCGGTTTGCTGTCACCTTCTATAAGGAGCACAACAGCATTGGGTGAGTAATGGGTATATTTCATGCCGGGTGAGCGGACCTTTTCTATATCCTGATGAACCCTGTCTTCATATCCTATTCCTATTCCGCCTATCTCTTCTTCGATGTCTTCCTTTGAGATCATGCCCGGTCTGAGTATGGCAGGCGGCTCAGAGCTCATATCGATAACAGTGGATTCAACCCCTACATTCACGGCCCCTGCATCTATTACAGCATCAATACGACCGGAAAGGTCTGCTACAACATGGTCTGCGGTTGTAGGGCTTGGTTTTCCCGACAGGTTTGCACTTGGTGCTGCAAGTGGCCTTCCTGATACTCTGATCAGCTCTAAAGCGATCCTGTTATCAGGCATCCTCAGTGCCACAGTATCAAGTTCTCCGGTAGTGATATCGGGAACTATCTCCTTTCTTTGTAATATGAGGGTCAGAGGTCCGGGCCAGAATTTATCCATCAGGACATATGCTTTTTCCGGGATATGCTTTGCCAGGTCTCCTACGTCTTCTTTTGAAGCAACATGTACTATCAGGGGATTGTCTGCAGGTCTTCCCTTTGCTTCGAATATCTTCTCCACAGCAACAGGGTTCAATGCGTCTGCTCCGAGTCCGTAAACTGTTTCGGTGGGAAATGCAACAGTCCCCCCTTCTTTAATTATTGCAGCAGCTTCTTCTATTATTTCTCCGAGCTTGCCTTTATCAATATGGAAAACCTGTGTTCTGGATGTCATGGTAGGGTGTTTTAAAAGGAATGGAGACACTTGTGTCTTCCCGGGTGCACTTGAACCTGGATCAATGGGTATTACTTATATAGTATGTGATCAATTTTAAAACTCTGGGCCTGTGATATCAATTAAGGTTCGTATTAAACAAACATGGAGATAAGTTTTTTGTCCGGAATGAACGTATCTTTCTGGAAAGCGGAGTTAGGCTGCTCCAGGTCAGAACAACTAATTTCAAATAGTTCACAATTGTGGCTCTTCCTCACTTATTTTCGGTTTATTGAAATGACAATACTTATATACCATTATGACGTCTACTCGCTAAGTGAGCGGGTCTGTTTTTAACCCCACTCCCACACTAACCCCCACTCCCCAACCCGCTCACAATCATTCTATGGGGATAAACTTAAAATAGGGCTAATTTTAGCTGATTATCCTGTTTGCATTTTGCTTAAAATTACTTCTTATGATTGTTACAAACATAATTTCCGCACTTTCATGTGTCCTTTATTGCTTATATTTGCTGAAATCAAACAGCTTTTTGAAAAAAAGATTGCCCCGGAATTCGGGGTCGCCATAAAATATCTCTATTCCTGCTCTTTTCTATCCCGTGTGTAGACCTTGCCGTATTCGTCTATGACCGACTCTTCACAAAGGCCAACGCCATGCCGGTGGGCTGCGCGACTTATCATGTGAGCTGCTATGGGGGCTGTGAGCAAGAGGAAAAGACCCACTGTTATGGCTTTGACCCCTATCGGGGAAAACCCTACCTTCAGCAGGAGACTGAGCATAACACCGAATGCGCCCAGAGTACCTATCTTTGTTGTGGTGTGCAGACGGTTGTATACATCTGGCAGCCTCACAAGCCCGAGCATACCAAGGAACACAAAAAAGAGTCCTATGAGAAGAAAGGCATTGCTCAACAGGTCAAGTGCTGTTTCTATTAGGCTCACAGAACCACTCCTTCATCGAGATATTTGGCTATTGTAACGGTTCCGACAAATGCAATGATGGAAAGTACCAGTGCCACGTCCATGAAGAATACAGAACCCTGGTCAAAAGAATATACACCCAGCATCACAACTATTACAGTTGTCATGGCATCGAGTGCTATCACTCTGTCGGGTATTGTGGGTCCCTTTATTATCCTGTATATGCATGGGATTATGGCGAGCACCATTATAATTATTGCTAGGGTAAACATTGAGATCATTCGAATGCCTCCAGTACGTATTTTTCCAGGTCATCCCTGATGGATTCGGCTACTGCCTCAGGATCTGATGCATCGATGGCATGAACGTAAAGGACCGATCTGTCATCGGACATATCGATGGTCAGTGTACCCGGTGTCAGGGTGATTGTATTTGCTATGGTGGTTATACCAAGATCGGTCTTTGTCCTGATAGGTACTGCGATGATGCCTGGTTTTATGTCAATTTTCGGTTGGAGCACTATCTTTGCCACTACAATATTGGCTTTTATGATCTCCTTGATAAGGACATACAGATACCTTGCCTGTGCAGGCAGTTTCTTTATGCCTTTACTGATGGAGAAATCACGCTCAAAGTGGTAGAGTGGCTTGAACGGACGTATGATAAAGGGCGCGAATATAAGTCCCAGTATAAAGTTGTTGACATTTATCGTACCATGGACAAAGCACCATATCAGTCCGAATACTGCAGCGAAGAATATATAGCGTTTCATCTTACCACCCTCGTGAGTACCGCTTCAATGTATGGTTGCGGATCAAGTATCTGTTCTGCTGTTGCAGTTGCAAGTGATATCAGAGGCTCGGCATAGAGTCCGAAAACAATGATGGACAGTGCGAGCACTATAATAGGTGCCATGATCAGGGGAGATGCCTTATGTGAAGAATAGTCCCCGTATTTCTCAACATCCCTCTTCTCACCCCAGAACATCAAAAGCCATGCCCTGAACATGTAGAATAGGGTGAATATTGCAAATATCAGTGCTATGCCAATCTCAAAGTAATACTCACCGATGATACCGGCATCAAAGAGTACGAACTTGGCAATAAATCCGCCTGTTGGGGGAAGGCCTGCAATGGACATGGCCCCTGCCAGAAAGAGCAGTGCCACCATCGGGGTGCTGTCAACCATGCCTCCCATCTTGCGCATGTCCCGGGTGCCTGCATGGTGGATTATGGCTCCTGAGCTCAGGAACAACATGGACTTTGCAATCGCATGGTTCACAAGGTAGATCAGTGCGGCAGCAATTGCATAAACACCGCCAAGCCCGATTCCTAGGAATACATAACCTATCTGGCTCACGCTGGAGTACGCAAGCAGACGTTTCACATCAGTCTGTGCCACTGCGGAGATTGCACCGATGATAATGGTAGCAAGTGCCAGATATATTATCACGGGCTGGAATATGTACAGTGTGTCCCTGAAGATCAGGAAGAAGACACGCAGCATTCCATAGGCACCAACCTTGATGAGTACACCGCTCAGCATGGCGCTGATGGGTGAAGGTGCCGTGGGGTGCACATCAGGCAGCCAGTAATGCAGCGGGAAGATTGCCGCCTTGTTACCGAAGACCACGATGAACATAAGAGCGATTGCGAACACATGCCAGGGAAGGGTTCCTGCATCGCTCATTGCACTGAGCTTTACGGAGATATCAGCCATGTTGAGCGTACCGGTGGTCGCGTAAAGAGAAGCCACGGCTATCAGCATGACAATTGACCCTAGCATGTTCAGTACGAGATATTTGAATGTAGCTTCCATCTTGTCGGAGCTCTTTGTAACTCCTCCCTGCTCGTTGGCAACCACCAGGGCACATGATGAGAGCAGCAGTATCTCGAAGAATACGAAGAGATTGAATATGTCCCCTGTCAGGAAGGATCCGTTAAGACCTGCCAGCAGCAGGTTGAACAGCGGATAATATGTAGCACTGAGTGATCTCTTCTCTATATAGTCAAATGAGTAAATTAGTGAAAGGAAGGAAATACAGGTTGTAAGAACAACCATGCCTGCACTTAGCAGATCGGCCACAAGCAGTATGCCATACTTGCCCCATTCACCAACCTCGTATACCTGTATTCCGGTGTTCCATACCTGCAGGAGTAGCATTACACTCAGAACTACAAGTCCGGAGGACACCAGAATGTTCAGCCCTTTCTGAAGCTGTGGATTTGACCTGAGCATAACCATGATCGCTGCCATAAGTATCGGGACGGCGATCAGGATTATCGGCAGATGTTCTGCTATCGGACTCATCCCCAGAGCCTCCTGAGTTCTTTGATATCAGTTGTCCCGTATTCCTCATAGATACGATAGGCAAGTATCAGTATGAATGCGGTAACGGCCAGGCTGATGACTATTGCAGTAAGTACCAGAGCCTGAACAAGCGGATCAACAAAATTCACAGTATGACCTGCGGCAGTCACAGGTGCCAGTATGTTCTCGGCCAGAGCATCATTGAAAATTGTTCCTGTAGCCTCCGAGGCTCCATGTCCGCCGTCTTCTGTAATGATCGGTACTCTTGCTCCCGCGAAGGCTCCGGTTGATACGATCAACAGGTTAACAGCATGTGAAAGTACGCTTAGGCCTATGATAATCCTCAATATGTCCCTGCGGAGTACAAGGAATGTGCCAATACCAAAGAGTATGGCAATTGTTAATGAAAGCAGGGTATTGTTCATTCGTCATCACCCACGTTTTTGAAAATAAAGAGCAGACTACCAATTACAACGAAATATACTCCGATATCGAAGAGACCTGCGGATACGAGTTCCACCTCTCCGAAAAAAGGAAGATGCACGAACTCCACGGCACTTCTGAAGAAGTTATGTCCGAAGGGTATTGCAGCAAAGGCTGTCAGGGACGCAAGTATCAGACCAAAGGCAAACCACTTGCCCCAGTCGGGATCGAAGAAGGACTTGATGTAGTCAAGTCCGAAGACTACGTATGTCAGCGCGATCACAGAAGCGAACATCACCCCTCCGATAAATCCTCCTCCCGGATTGTTATGCCCTGCCAGCAGCAGGGAAATGGAAAAGAGGATCACCAGTGGTAAGCATATCTTGGTAACTGTTTTTGTTATGGTTGTGGTCATTCTTCCTCACCTCTGCTGTGTATCAGGTTATAAACACCGAATGCTGCCAGACATAAGACCGAAATCTCTCCTAGTGTATCATAACCTCTGAAATCAACAATGATCACGTTGACAATGTTATGACCTCCGGCCAGTGGCAGGCTGTTCTCTATGAAGTAATGGGAAAGACTCTCAAAGGGTGCCACGATTCCCTGTGTGGCATTTATCAGCAGTACGAATACGGTCAGAGCCACTGCCGAAGCTATCAGCAGGTCTCTTGTCAGCACTGCCGGTGTTACATGTTCCCTGAACTTCTGCGGTATCTTAACTATTGCAAGAAGGAATATTATTGTGGAGAGTGTTTCCACAAGTATCTGGGTCAGTGCAAGGTCAGGTGCCGAGAGGTAGATGAACAGCAGACTCACAAGGTAGCCGAGTCCTGAAAGGGATATTATGGCAGGCACATATCTTGGAAGCAGTGCTGCACCCAGACCTGCGATGATCATGAACAGGAACAGTATACCTTCATACAGTGGTATGTCAAAGTTGAGTGTTGAAGGTATGATATCTGCCGTAAGGAACACTACAGGTATCATGAACAGTGCAATCATTAGGAGCAGCAGGGCTATAACATAGGTCTTGATGTTCCCTGGCTGCATCCTTGATGAGAAGCCGAAGGTGACGTTCTTTGCGTTGTCCACCGTGGCATCATAGAGATAATTTACACTTAGCATGGGATGCCGTGAATTGAACCTGTTCTGCCAGGCAGCAATGCTGTCGTAACGTGTGTATATCAGTATTCCCAGGATGAACGTTGCTATTGTCATCATCAGGGCAGGCGTGAACCCGTGCCAGAGTTGTACGTGCAGGTCAACCGGTTCGAGAAGTATGGACTCGGTCGCAGGCTGGACGATATAATGTGAAGGTATTGAAGGCACAAATCCGAACAATATGATAAGCACTGCCAGAAAAGCAGTTGGGATGATCATGGTCCAGCCCGGGTCATGTATGTGTTCCGGGAGACCATGTGACGGGCGTTTTCCGAGGAAAATGCCGTCAATGAGCTTGATGGAATAAGCAAAGGTCAGTACACCTCCCAGCACAGCCAGTGCCGGGATAAGATATGTGAAAGGACCTCCGAGCAGGTGTCCCATCTCATAAGATGCCTCATAGAACATCTCCTTGCTCAGGAATCCGTTCAGCGGTGGTATCCCTGCCATTGCAAGGGCACCTATGGTCGCAAGGATGAAGGTTATCGGCATCTCCTTTCGCAGTCCTCCCATTTTCGTGATATCCCTCGTGGCCGTTTCATGGGCAACTATGCCTGCCACAAGGAAAAGTGATGCCTTGAAGGTTGCGTGATTGAGCAGGTGGAATGTTGCTGCAGCCACTCCTATTCCCGGGTGGTGGAGGGTGGTGTAACCGTACATGGTCATCAAATATGCAAGCTGACTGATGGTGGAATAGGCAAGTATTCCTTTGATGTCTGTCTGGCGGAACGCCAGGAAACCTGCCATGATCATTGTGATTATTCCTACACCGCTTACTAGGATAAACCAGGCATCGGTTCCGGAGAATATAGGGTGTATCCTTGCTACGAGGTAGATTCCCGCCTTGACCATGGTGGCCGAGTGCAGGAACGCACTGACAGGAGTTGGTGCCTCCATTGCGTTGGGTAACCACACGTAGAAGGGTCCCTGTGCTGATTTTGATGCAGCACCAATGAATATCAGGATAAGTGCTAGAAGGAAGAGTTCGTGTCCTTTTATGAACTCGATCATGGATTCGCTGTGCAGGATTGTGGGTATATCAAAAGTGCCTGTTATTGCGTGCAGCACTAAAAATCCCGCAAGCATGAAAAGCCCACCTGTTGCCGTTATAAGCAGGGATTTGGTTGCCCCGTAGACGGACATGGGCCTGTTGCGCCAGTATCCGATAAGCATGAATGATGTGATACTGGTAAGTTCCCAGAATATGAACAACTGGATGAGATTTGCTGAGAACACCATTCCGAGCATGGAGCCCATGAAAAAGAGAAGCTGCTGGTAATAGCGTGGGAGGTCTTCTCTCTTGGACATGTATCCATTGGAATATGACATGATTATGATGCCGATAGTAGAGACAATTATACCGAACATCACACTGAGCCCGTCTCCATAGAACGACAGGTCAATGCCCAGTGAAGGTATCCACGTTATGGAGCCCTGTATGCTCTCTCCGTGTATGACAGTTGGTGCAACCTGTGCCACAAGTACCAGACTCAGGAAAGCAACCGCTGCTGCATACCATCCTATTCTGTTCTTCAGGAGTTTTTCAACCACTGGCAATATACCGGCCAAAATGAATGGCAAAAAAACCGCTAGAGTAATTGCTGTAAACGAATCCATGCCATTGTAGATTTAACTACCTATATATAATGTTTTTTAATGAGAATTATTATTCGTGATGGATTTAATTCTCATTTCTGTTCTCTTTTTTCAGCTTTATATACATAAAAATCATGCTTTAGAGCAAAATAGGGTTCGATAATAACATTTATATATGTGATCTTTTCCTCCCTTCCAGGATACTATCATGCTTATTATCCCCCAAAGTTATTCAAATATGAATACAATATCGCACAGTATGTTCAAGGGAGTAATATTCGACTCAGATGGTGTGCTCGTGGACTCCATGTCCTATCATGCAAAGGCCTGGGTGAAGGTCTTTGAAGATGAAGGCATCGATGTTTCCGAGGAAGAGGTCTATGAGATAGAGGGATCGAACCATAAGGGTGTTATCGATATTTTTTTCGGAAAGGCCGGGAAAGAGGCTGATGATTCCATCTATGAAGAACTGCTGCAGAAAAAAAGAAAGCTCTTTATGGAAATAAATGAGGCAGAAGCATTTGACAACATGCGTGAGTGTCTGGAGCTTCTGCATGGCAGATACAAACTTGCCGTAGCTTCCGGTGCCGACAGGAAGATCGTATCCAGTCTCATGGAAAAATTCTATCCTGATATCTTCGATGTCGTGATATCCGGAGAAGATGTCAGCAATGGAAAGCCCGACCCGGAACCCTATCTGAAAGCTGTGGATAAACTGGGTCTTAAGGGCGAAGAATGTCTTGTTGTGGAGAATGCGCCTCTGGGAATAAAATCTGCTAAGAATGCAGGTCTGTATTGCGTTGCAGTGGCTACCTATCTGGAAGCTGAGAAAATGTCAGAGGCCGACAGGGTGTTCGGGGACCACAGTGGTCTGACAGATTACCTGAAAGAGCTGGCCCTGGCTAAAGAGTGAATTATCTTCCTGGCTGGAAATAAAAAGAGTGAAAATGTACGGTTATACCAGCCGTACAGTTTCAAGGTTTGTCAGTGCCCGGGTCTCGAGCCTGTTCTTCTTGTGGATCGAGCTTGCAAGGTCAAGGCATGAGCGCTCGTCTCCGTGTTCGGTATAAACCCTTTCCGGACGTGGTTTCATCCTCTTGATGTAATCCATGAGCTGTTTCCTGTCGGAGTGACCTGAGAATCCGTCAACGACCTCAACTCTCATGTTCATTGTTACTACGTGTGTTCCGTTGCTGCTGGACAGGGGTATCTCCTTCCATCCTTTCTGTATCCTTCTACCAAGGGTTCCGTCTGCCTGGTAACCTACGAACACAAGTGTGTTGTTCTCGTTCTCCGCGAACGCCTTGAAGTATTCTATGACAGGACCTGCATTCATCATACCTGATGTTGACAGGATAACACATGGATGAGGTTCTTCTATTATCTTCTGGCGCAACTCATTGGAATCCACAGGTTTGAAACATTCGGCAAGGAAAGGATTCTCTCCCTTCTGGAAGATAAGCTTACGCAGGTCGTTATTGAGGTATTCCGGATATGTTGCATGGATTGCCGTAGCTTCCCAGATCATACCGTCAAGATAGACCGGAACGTTGGGTATCTCGCCTTTACGTATCGCGTCCTCGAGAACGATCATGACCTCCTGGCTCCTACCCACGGCGAATGCGGGAATGAGCACAACTCCTTCCTTTTTGAGTGTCTCCTTTATGATTGTCTTGAGGTTCTTTTCGGCATCTTTCAGAGCCGGCTGCATTGCATTGGAATTGCCGTAGGTGGATTCCATTACCACACTCTCCACACGGGGGAACCTATTGACCGCGGGATCAAAGAGCCTGGTCTTCTCGAACTTGAAGTCACCGGTGAACACTACATTGTGCAGACCGTCTCCGATATGGAAGTGAGAGACCGCGGAGCCCAGAATGTGTCCCGCATTGTGGAAGGTCAGCTTGATGTCCGGTGCAATGTCAGTAACTTCTTCATAATCCAGTATGATCGTGTGTTTTAAGACTTCCCTTACATCTGCGGATGCATAAGGCGGCCTTTTGCCTTCCTTGGCAGCCACGTCTATGTAGTCAAGCTGCAGGAGTGCCATGAGATCACGTGTTGGTGGTGTGCAGTACACTGGTCCTTCAAAACCATATTTGTAAAGCAGTGGGACAAGTCCCTGGTGGTCAAGGTGGGCGTGTGTGAGCACCACGGCATCTATCTGGTTTATCGGGAAAGCTTCAGGTACGTAGAGGAATGGTGTCATATCATCCTCTGAAGCTACATTCACACCACAGTCGATCATGATCCTTGATTCCGGGGTTGAGACAATAAAGCAGCTGCGTCCTACTTCTCTTGCTCCTCCCAGGGATGTGATCCTTACCCACTGGTCCTTGGAGGTACATCCTCTGTGTATCTTTCTCCCCACGGCTTTCAGGATGTCCTTTCTTTCCTTGTGGTTGGTACGCATGAATTCACGGATGTTCTTGACTGTCCGTGACTTGATAGGTGGAGTCCTGACAACTTTGGGTGTCCAGCCGATCTTCTTTGTGATCTCCCTGAGTGTCTCTCCATGTTTACCGATCACAAGCCCCGGCTTTTCCGCTTCGATGATGACCTCACCCACATCGGGGTCAAAATGATAATTAGAAACTATGGACTCTGACGGAACCGTCTCTTCTATTTTCTGTATCGATTCCTCGGGAGGCATCAACACTTTCGGATCAGGACGAACCACTATACGTGTTCTCAGGATCTTTGCGAGATTTCTGACAATATTTCCGTTATCAGCAAACTTCTTTGGTTCTTCGGTGTAAACTACGAGTTGCGGGCCTTCAAATTCAACATCAGAAATAGTTGTGCCACTGGGCAACTTCTCTTCAATCTTTTTCTTAAGATCAGATAATACTTCTTCTACCGCCATTAAAACAGCCTTCCTGTAAAAAATGAAAAATGTGAGTTATAGAAATTTGGATTTTTAAAAATTATATTTAAAAAATATATAGTTGATGTCAGTTGAGCTCTTCCCTCAGTTTCTTAACTTCCTCTGATTCAAGTCTCTTGTAATTGTTCTCACTTATGACTACTACATCGATTCCGTTGCCGGATGCGGAGTCTCTCTTCATAGCATTATGCAGTGCCCTGACAGCCAGTTCGGTACCTGCCTCGGTATCCATGTTCTCTTCGAATCTGTCTTCGAGCACACCGTAAGCTATCGGTGAACCTGATCCGGTTGCAACAACTGCCTTTTCGTCGATGTTACCGCCAAGTGCATCAATGGAGTATAATGCAGGGCCGTTCTTGTCGTATCCTCCGACCAGTAACTGCACCATCATAGGATAGTACCTCTGTCCTGCTAAAAGATTTGATAAAAGAGTGGTCAGACCCTTAATGGTCATTGATTCTTTGCGTCTCATCTTGTAAAGCTTAGATTCGACGCTGATAATACGTACGATCTGTTGAGCATCTCCCACAGAACCGGCAGTTGTCATGGCTGCAAGATCATCTACCTGGTAGATCTTTTTCGCAGTCTTACTTGCAATAAAATGCCCCATCGTTGCCCGCTGTTCGGTTGCAAGAACTACACCATCATTGCAAACTATCCCAACTGTCGTTGTACCTTTTAAATACTTATCATCGGTCATCAGTTATACCTCTAACTAAAAATGAGAAAATCAACGTGATAAAAACGTGTTATGCATTCCTCTGCACAGTATCCCATTAGTGATTTCTATATAAATAATTATCCCTTGTGTTCTATACAATGCCGATCTCATCGGCAAGTCTTTTGACACGTTCGATACTACTGGTATCGATATTCTTTCTTCGCATTAGTGACAGCTTCTCGTCCAGGCTTATCTTCCTCGTTCCCTTTGTAAGATTATCGGCATGTGCAACAAGCTTCTCTTCCAGGGTGCGTGGTATATAATCGTCTTCAGGAAGCCCGAGTTTCATCGCTTCTTCCGCTGTTATGCCTGCACCGATGTGTTTTTTAATTATCAGCACAAGGCGCGGGTCAAGCCCTTTATCTTCTGCAAGTCTGGCACCGACAACAGCATGCATCATGCCATGGGTTTCAGACCTTCCGAGATCATGCAGCAGACCGCCGATCTCAACAAGCTCAATGTCAAGATCCTCACTCCGGGACAGAAGTTCTTTTCCCATCAGGGTCGCAAGGCCGGATACTGCAAGACAGTGTGCTATTACCTTTTTACTGCAGCCGGCATTTTCGAGTATTTCTAAAGCCTGCTGATGTGTGATCATTAGGATTCAAGCTTTTCAAGGCGCTTCTGTATCTTTTCAACTAATATGATATTGTCCTCGAACATCATATCCTCTCCGCAGAAGGGGCAGAGGAACTCACATTCTGTAGCCTCGTTGAAATTCATGCGTGTGCATCCCTCGGGACAGGCATAAAAAACATTATCTTCTTCAAAATCAAGACGTGCTTTGAGGTTTCTGATTATCCTCTTCTTCTCTTTGGCAAGCTGTGGCTCGATATCTGACATGTCAAGGGTCCAGAGATATGTGAGCCATCCGCTGCTGGAATCTCTTTCCCTCCTGCAAACTGCCAGTTTGTTTTCGTTGAGAATAAAAAGAGTTCTTCGGACTATGTTCAGAAGTATGCCCGTAGCTTCTGCGATTTCCTCATCTGTAACCTCACCTTCGGGCATATTCTTTATCATTTCCAGGCCTTCTTCGCCCACAAGCCTGATAAGATATCCCCTGACAACCGGATTATTCAGATCTATCAAAAAGCATTCACCTCATAAAATGCATATCCATGTATAATATTGCAATATTAACTTTTGCTAAAAACTCTCATTTAATGTTCTGTACATAAGTACTTTCTGTTCTCGGAACATTTTCTTGTGGTGAGTCTAAATCCAGACACTCCCGTATAAACATAACGCTGCTTCTGGCTTCCCTGATAACTTCTTCTCTGCAATTTCCTGTGGACAGTACGGAGGTCAGTGGCTCATCCGGGCCTACTATGTCTCCTGCATTTGGCACATCTACGCTGCGGTTTTTCAGTATCTTCTCATGCAGGTAAGCACTTACTTCAATATTCCTGTCTCCGTAGATTATAGCCCTTGCTGCATATTCTCTGTTCAGGGGCTCTTCCGGCAGCTTGTCCTCAAACGCCTGCATATGTGCTTCAAACAAGTTCAGGCCAGTGAACAACTCGACGGTATCAAGGCTTCCCTGGAACCTTGCATTTACTTCTATGATAACAGGACCATTCTCTGTTATAAGGAAATCCACTCCGCTGGATCCGACGAGTCCAAGTTCTAATATAAGGTTTTCAGCTATATTTTTCATTTGGTCACTGAAAGGTGTGTATAAGGGTGTGATGTTCCCGCAGTATGCAAATGGCAGTCCTGTAAGCCAGGGAATCCCTATCAATTGTTCGTTAATGGCAACTGCAGATGCCCTGTCTTCTGTTGAAATTACAGAAACACTTGCAGGAATTCCCTGAAGGTAGTCCTGGAATACCAGGTCCTTCTCTGTTAGTTGTATGTGCATTCTGTTAAGAGAATCAAGATAGGATTGCAGATCATTCCAGTCATACAATACCCTGTTCAAGATTCCTCCGCCGGAACACGCAGGTTTTACCATGATCGGGCT
>Ga0182238_1000172_pt1 | contig 22353 bp, 19 predicted proteins | sample hydfrates6_PW_90_FD_132439 | JGI IMG/M metagenome (GOLD analysis project Ga0182238, IMG submission 132439) | Subsurface microbial communities from deep shales in Texas, USA - hydraulic fracturing test 6_PW_90 | ecosystem: Environmental > Aquatic > Deep subsurface > Shale gas/oil reservoir >... | reverse complement strand
TCCATCGATTCTCAAGTGCGCCATCACAAAAGTCGATACTTGAAACAGAATACGTATGGGTGTATTACCGGGGGATTACCGGGCGGGAGGCGTTTTTCGAGGACTTCAGCGAGCTCAAAGGACAGGAGCACGCCAAGCGGGCTATCGAGATTGCAGCTGCCGGGGCATCTTGTAGTCGGTTTACCTCAGCTATATACAAGAGTTGTTCGGTCACATGGAAGGTAGCATTGAAAAATTTCTACCGGTTGCTTTAATCTTCAAATGAGTCTCCTGAAGCGCGGGGAAACTGGATTTTTCAACGGACTGTTAATAATAGTCGTCCACCTGATCTGATGGTAAATACCATTTCTCCTCGTTAGCATCATATACAGCATCGCACTTAGAAAGCACATGGCTAATCTTCCACCAATGTATTTTTCTACCAAGATTCTGGATTACCAGTGGTGTAAGTTCTTCTTTCGTTATGCCACTGTGTCCATGCTGTATTAAAGCTTTCTCAACAGCTCTCCTAAGATTTAGGCGTCTTGGCTCTCCCCATTCTGTTAAAAAAAGAAAGCCACCCATAGCTGTACTGAACTCTTCATCCCTAGCTGCTAAATACATAAGAGTTGTTGGGTCGTTCGGAGCAGTAAACAGATACTTATAATCAATTAAGGCATTAGTTATCTCTGTTGAATGAATCCCTTTTTGGCTTCTGTGTAGCTCATATTTTAGAGCATCAATAAGCATTTTAAGGATTTCCGGTCGCCAAGGGATATCTCGTGATGCTAATCCCCATGTCCCCGGCTTCATTCTAATGATCAAGTCGGTTGGAGATATTTGGAATGTCCCCCTGATTCCTCGTACATTCGTTAAAATGTCTATAATCTGATTTGTTGTTAACGGCTGTCCAGCATCTTCTAAGATACTTGCGATTGCTTGATGTATTTCTATTCTATCAGATGTTTTGACTTTTTCGTCAGATTTTATACACCAAACCAAGCGACCCAAGTATGAGAACTGGTCTGTTTGATGAAGTGCGATGTGGACAATGTACGGTGTGATTTTGTCAGCAAAAGAAATTTCTGTATCTAATAAGTAGTCGCAAATCTCACCACAATGCCATTGTTTTTCGATATTTCCTGATTGGGCAAGGCTTAGTGTGTGCTCAATGACAATGTTAGTTTCTTCTGTAGAAAGAGGATAATGTTGAAGTAATCCGTATTTACCTCTTCCAAAAAGGTAACCAACATTTGCTGCTGCGTTATGAACTCGCCTAACGTCTACTTCCTTTCTCGTTTTTTGCTTAACAATATCTGTGATCTTAGAATAGTGCAGTGGTATGGACGTTTCAGTTAAGATAGCTTCTACTATCGACTCCATTCCTCTGCCAAGTCCAGTTATTATACATTCCCCTTCTGAAGTTGTAGCGAAATGTGCATTTTTAGAAGCTGAAATCCAAAGTTCCACAGCTAGTTCTAAGCAGTTTGGAGGTAGTAAAGAGTGAATTTGAGATTTGCATTGCTGTTTGGTGAGAGTAGAGTCTACACAAGATTGTAGACCTAGCTGCGCCTCTTTTACCAAGTCGTCCCATTCGTTTTGTCCAATCCGGGATACAATCTCTTGCTCATTAACAGTAATCAGTGCGAACTTGCTTTCGCAAAAATTGTCAAGAACATATACAAAAGCGTCTAGGTGCTTTTCAACCCCACTAAACCAAGGGTCAAGAACGCTTAGGCCAAAGAAAAGCAAAGGCGTACTTGTCTGCTCTAGCATTGCCTCAAGCTTGTCAAGCAAGACATCATCCCAGAATTCTACATCGATGATTTTTCTGACATATTTTGCTTCAATCTGGCGTATTCGTTCTCTTGTTACTCCCAATTCATCGCCAACTTCTTGAAGTGTCCCTGCGGGGACTTCAAAGCCCATTCTGCGCTTGAGAATGTACTGATTCTTGTCTGGCAATTCATTTAGGGTACGTCTTATATGGTCGAGTAGCTCGATTTCTTCGAGGCTTTTATGAGCATCTTCTCCAACCATTGGGCCATCAAGTAATGCGCGTTTGATACCTTGGTTTAAGTCCGTAATTGACGTTTTTCCAATATTATCCAACTCGAGAAGTGAGTCATCTGGCCAGGATTTAAGATCAGCAACAGTTTTTATATCTAGCTCTTTGAACTTTTTCTGAAGTCGAGCCGAGAGTGCTACTGTATGGATTTCGCGGGATAAAAGCCATTCAGGTGAATTTTGAATAATATTAAAATAATGCTCGATACCAAATGAGTTCCCAAGCTGTGTGATATTGCGAACAGCATTGTCAATGCGTTCTTGCCGTGAGAGGTCAGGGTCATCTGGAATTTCAGAGAAATGTTCTGTTGGAACTATGCTTTGTTCTGCTGAAGGGCCTTTTTCTAGAGCTTCTTTTAAGCCCGATAAGATCACCTTAATAGAGGTCTTGCCAAAGTTTGGCAGGGAGAGCAAAGAGTCCAAAGACCAGTCTTGTAAGTCTTTGACCCGATTGATATTGTTTTTTGCAAAAACATTATTGACCCTGACGCTCAAATTTACATTTGTTACGAGCAAGCCAGATAGCCACGGTGGAGCATACGTTGCAATATTTATAATATTTTCCAGATTGTGATCAGGACTGAGTCTTATAATTCGTTGTTTCGCTAGCTGAATACGGTCTTCGCGGTTGAGTTCATTTTCACATTGTATATAGGTGACATCGTCATAAATGCCTGACGAAATTGCTCTTTGTGCAAGCTTTGGGAGATCGTCCTTAAGGTCCTTAATCCACCCAATTAGTTCATGGTCGGGTTTATCTGGAGTACTTGTCAACGTACTTTCAGAGCAGGATTCATCGTTGCACTCATAACCCCAACCGCTTAACGCCATGAATACCGGAAGCTCGTCAGCTAGTACGCCTATAGGACCAGATGAGAAACAATACTTTTTCGGCATTGCATATCTTGCAGACGCCGTAGCTAGTACCTTGGACGGGTGAGATGTTATGAATTTTTCGAAGGAGTCAGAGTCGGGACGATCAAATCCTATGTGGATAACAGCTAGGTCAATCTCTGCTTTTTCTTTATCCCAATCCGTCTTGAGCGATGCTAGGTCTCTGAAGACACGGACAGCCCAGCCAGTGTCTTTGCTATAGACATATAGAAAAAGTCTGACTTGTTTCATTCTTAGGAGCTTAGTTGTGACTCTGCGTCGTTAATTAATGATGCGAAGTCCAAAAATCCAGATTTTGCTTTGTCTGACAGTTCGTTTACTCCCCATTCTGCCAAGCGCTCAGCCATTTTATAAACAGCGATATCTCCTTTAGGGATGATCGCTTTTATCGCAGTGTAAATTTCTTTGTCAGGGTCAACTGTTCCTACGTTGAATATGTTTGACCTGGATGTGATGTTGTCATCAGGAACAACTCCATATGCTAGTGCGAGTGCGATAGCACAGCGATAGGCATCTACCATCTCTCCGAAATGGCCATCCTCTTTGAGCCTTTTGAGTTTTTGGTGTGTCCCCTGGTTCAATCCAACGTTGGTAGGTTCTGTTATAGACATGCTACACCCTCTCAAATTTTGAATGTCGAGGAGAAACTTCTAGGATTTCATACTCTAAACCGATCTTGTCGTAGAGAGGCTCCAAGTCTGTTTCTTTGCGGATTTCACCATCGTGGACTAACAGAATGAACTGGCTAGCTGTGTTGGGGAGATACTTAAGGATGTTCTCTCGGTGCTTAAGGTCAAGTCTGCCAAATGGGGTGTCCATGATTACCGGGCCAGCTGCTCTACCAGTTCTACTGAGCCCATCAATCAGAGAAAGTGCGACAATCTGTTCTGCTCCAGCACTACGCACCTCTACTCGTTGTGATGTGTCATCGATAATTTGCAAGCCGTAGTTGTCGTTAATTTCAAGCTTATGGTAAGATTTTTGAGTTGTTAGATGGAGAAAAGCTTCTGTAGCAAGCTTCTCGACCCTGCCTTTTAAATCTCCCCTTAAACGTTCAATGCTTTGCTTAAATAGTTCCTGAAGTTCAAGAGCAACGCGAACTTTGGCTGTGCTTTTGCTAGCTCGTGCAGCCGGATCGTCCTGGAGTAGTTTTGCAAGCACTTCCAGTTGTCTCGTTATATCGTCAATTTTAGCTTGAGTATCGTCTATGTCTTTTTGAAGAGTTGATTCTTCTTTTAGCAAGGTGTCCCTCAAGGCCCTCATCCTAGCGATGTCGGCAGTGTCATATCCCTTAATTTCTTTTCGTTTTTTCTCAGCGTCATTTTCAACTTGGGTTAGTTCTACATCAAGTCTTCTTAAGTCTGCATCAATTGACTCAATCCGTTTTCCCGCTCCAGTGCTTCGGATTGCTGAGATGTGTGCTAACTCGGCGGCAATTTCCATAGACTCTTTATGGTCAATTTCAAAGGTTCGTATTTTCCCTTGTAATTCCCCAAGCTCTCTGCCTGCTTCTTCTCTCAGATTTTCACCAATTTCTTGATGGCAAGTCGGACACTCAGAAGTGTTCAAGAGTTTTTCCAGTTGTTTGATTTTGGTTTCAAAAACTGTTTTTTGCTCAGTCTTTTCTGCGAGTTGTTTTTGTCTTGCCTGAAGCTGTGAGCGCTTGATTGACAATTTTACACTTAATAAATCTCGCCATACATCACTAGCTGCTTCTAAGCGAAGATGCTGTTTGCCCTCTTGCTCTGTAAGGATGCTTTTTTGTCTTTTTTGAAGCATATCCAGGTGAGCTTTTGCCTCGTGGATACTCTCTAGACCATCGAGCTTATCATCAAGTTCTAAACGTTCTTTTTCAGTCTCTTTCAGCTTTGCCCCAATGCGTTCAATATCACCCGACAAAATTAACTGTTTTTCCTGGTAATGAGCCTGTTGCTCGGCCTGTCTTTCAAGCCCTTTTACTTGTGACAAATCCTTTGCCTGTTGTTTCTGGGCTTTCTTGAATATTGTCGAGAGTTCATCTCTTCCGTATATCAGTGCAGGTACACCGAGCACTTGTTCGACAGCTTTCTTGATTTTTTTCCCTTGCTCACTGCCTTCTATCAAAAGGTTCTCATATTCTTGCAACAATTCACCATCGAAGAGGAAGAATCTAGATACTTGTTCTGGTGCAATTTTGTTGATTTCGAAGTCGATCTGATCTGCGCGAATAGCCATTGAATCTTTTTGAAGTCCAATTACAACATCAAAGTCTTCAGGAGAGTTTGGTATGGCAACCATGTTCTTTTTTGATGCTCTTCGGCGTAGATCATATGTATGCTTCTCCGACTCAAATTGGATATGAACCTCGAACATCCAATCGCCTTCTTGACCTGCTTCGGTGTTGTGTAATTGATGGGTTGGTATCTCACGAAGATGTCGTCCTAATGCTCGACCATAAAAAGCCCACCTTATTGCGTTAAGGAAGCTTGTCTTCCCTCGCATATTGTCACCCATAACAAGCATGACATTCCGATTTGGGTGTTCGGGAAAAGAAAGGGTGTGCACTCCCTTGTAGGGCATGAAATTGTTCATAGTGAGGCTTTTTATTCGCACGAGACTACTCCTTAGCTGTCAGAAGAATTCTGTTCGGCATAATAGTCGATAAGAGATTGCATTTCTTGTAGTGAAATAGCTCTGTCGTGATCAAACTGATGTGTCTTTTGTATAGCATAAGCTTTGGCTATCAGGTCTTTATCAATCCCGAAGTCTCCCTCTTCTGCCACAGCCATCAGAGCGTTCAAAGCCATGTCTTCATTTTGCATTTCGTTAATCCTCTTCAATACCTTGATTTTTAAAGGAGTCTATGTCGATTCCCAAGGTAGTTGCGATACTGCGTAATTCGGCTCCCGCACTGCGATTTATAGCGTAGTCGGAAAATTCTATAGCACGGGCAAGTTCGCTTTTTAATAGCGCTATTTGATCTGACTCTTCCTCTGTGTCGATTGGAACGACTACCGCATCATAAAGCACCGCGAAACGTTTGTTGGTAGCTGTCCGTAGGACTCGCCCTCTTCGCTGGATGAATTGTCTTGGGTTTTGAGATGAAGCAAGAACAACGGCATGGGATATACTTGGGATATCCACCCCTTCGTCAAGGCAGCGAATTGATACTAGAATACCGCCGAAGTTTTTGAACCATGAAAGTGTTGCTTCCATGTCCCCTTGCATTGAGGTGTGATATTCAACTGGACGTAATCCTGATTCCTGTAGTGCTTCTTTAACATCGGTCAACTGTGCCTGATCTTCACAGTATACAAGCCAATGCTGTCCTTCCGCGTAATTGTCGGCAAGTATTTGCTTAGCCAGTTCTATTTTATTATGGGCTTTTTTTGCTATCCGAGAACGTTTGATAAGAAGCAGTTTGATTTTCTCTGTGAGAGCTTTTTTCCCATTCTTATCTTTTTTTAACTTACCGACTTCAAAGATGATTGTTCGTGCAAGAGAAGTCCAATCTTCCGCTTCCTCTGCAGTAAGGTGGACAGGGCAAGGGTAGTACTCGTACTCAACAAGTCGTCCAGATTTGATAGCATCTTCAAGCGTAAACTTGGGCGGAACAACTGGACCGAAGTAGTCAAAAATAGCACTGGTCCCTTCTGGATCTCCATATCTGATAGGTGTTGCACTCAAACCTAGTCGTGCGCCAGTTTCAAGAGCCATGGTCTGAGAGTTAAAAGAACTGCCAACCTGATGTACTTCATCTGCAACGATTAAAAGATGCTCGCCTTCGTAAACTTCGTTTCTGAACTGTTTGGAGGCAGCAGTTTGCATCGTAGCTAGAATTATTCTTGGCCCTAAATCAGAAGAGGGAGAGGATAGGGTGTTTAGCCTGCCGGGAGTTTTCCATTTAGTATTCCCCGATCCGGCTAATACAAGGGTTGCATGAGGTATGTCTGAACTGATCTCGTCAGCCCACTGTTCAAGGAGGAGCCTGCTAGGAACAAGCACAATGGCAGGCTTACCGTTTTCAACATGATTTTTGATAATAAGTAGAGCAGTAAACGTCTTCCCGCTACCTGTCGCGTGTTCGAACACACCGCGCATCCCATTATTCAGCCAACCCTCAATCGCAGCTGCTTGATGTGGAAAAGGTTCACGTTTTGGCTCAGGGAGGGCAACGTTATCCAATTTGATATCCTCCAAATTGTTAAAAGAGGATTTTTCAATGCGCAGTTTAGCTGCTTCTGGGAACTTAACAATTGAAAGATTCGGAACCAATCCTTCCCAAATCCGATCAAAATAATCTTTGTGCCTGATCGCTCTTTGTTTCTCGTTCGGATTTCGCCAGCTACAAAACACTTCTATTGATTCGAAGTTTCCTTTCTGGTGCCAGCCTTTCCAGGTCTCGTTTGCTGATCCGATAAAGCTAACTAGATCGCCAGAGGTGTCCGAGAAGATGCCAATTTTTTCATGGTAAGGCCCCATGTCCGATGGGCGTATTGCTATTCTGACTTCTAGTACACCTGTCTTGATAAGGGTGCCGAGGACTTTGGTTCTGTAGGCTGTCGAATCTTGCTCCAGCAACCTGTCTATCTCACCAATAAGATGTTTTGATAGGACTCCATCAACTTTACTACTATTAGACTCTATCGTCAGATAGTCTTCATCTGTAAGATCAGGAGAGCAAATTAGCTTAATGGTCCCACCATTCTTGGAAAAATCAAGAATTGCTGGGCCAACAATATAAAACACAGTAGACCGGAAAAAACCAACGGCTCTCCGGTATTCGCTGGAATGGTTTAGGCAGGGCTCATAAAATCCAGTGACAGGGTTGTTTTGCCCTGTTCGGTATTCTGTAGCCAAATGAAGGTCCGAGAGAGCCATCTACTGCCTGTCACAGAAAGTTGTTGCTATATGGTCAAGTGTTCAGCCTAAACATCTGTTTGCTACTAAATACCGCTTGAGCAGATCGAATGCAAGTGGATTGAGGACGTAATTAGCTAAAGATATTGGCCAAGTTTTTAACGGCTTCCATTGAGGCTCAGAATGTAGGGTAGCTATTCGTTTTCACTATAGAAAAAAATTTCTTTTCCCGTCGCGGTGACTGATTCGATAGGGAACCTTGAGAGTGAATGTGGTGCATAGTCCCAATTGGCTTCAATACTCACCCATTTACGATTAAGAGTTTCTGCTGTGTGGCCCGTGGTGTTGCTACCTGCAAATGGGTCTAAAACGATATCGTTTTCGTCCGTTAAAAACTTAATAAAAAATTCAGCCAAACAGTTTGGCATTCTTGCTGGGTGAGCAGGTATACTATTATCTCTGCAGTATTTTTGATATGAATCTATAGCTCCTGTATTTGACCCCTTAAGAATGTTTGTAAGAGTTTCTACATAGTCACCATTAATCACATTTGGAGAAATCGCTCCTTTGTTGTTTTTTAAAAATGATTTTTCGCCGATCTTGTGAGCAGAAGGACGTTTCCCTGCATTGTATTTCTGGTTTTTGATAAGGTCTTTCATGCTTTTGCTATATTCTTTAAGAACTCTTCTATTGTCTGCTTTTGGTTTTTCAGTCTTAGACATCCACCAGATTTTAGTAAATGAGTCCTTTACCCTTATTCGCTCAACATTGACCCATTGAACAGGTGAAGGAAGCTTGGCTGGGTTGTACCAAACAAATTCCTGGCAGAGATTCAAATCACCCTTTTCAAGGAACTTAAGCAGAGATTTAATAACGACAGTAGACATCACCGGCTTACCAGGTTCCCAGGCATTGCCAATTTCAATAACTATAGAGCCATCGTCTGTGAGATAATCAGTGAATAGCTGCGCGAATCGGGCTAGCCATTTGATATATTTTTCACCCGTTAAGTTCCCGTATTTTTTCTTTGCATTCAAAGGAAAAGGAGGAGATGTGAATATTAGCTGTATTTTGCCTTTGTATTTTTCTTGGAACAACTTGTGCGTGAGCAGTTTTTCGGAAAGGGCACAATACATCTCACCTAGTTGAGTGGTGTAGAGAGGTTTTGAATACCTTCTTCTTTTGCCCGTTTTGTCAGCGATATATATCGTATAATCATTCAGGTCAGTTTTCATGCCGCCTCTCATTTTTTATCAAAAATATCTGATGGTTGCAAAATCGTCAAGCTTCTATTAAATTTAATGGGTTCTTCGACGTTTCGTGTGGAATTGATCGTGGACAAGAAGTCAGGTAGCTCCTTCGCCAAGGAGGATTTGCCATGCTTGCCGAAGAAGTCTTTGCCTTGGGATTGGGACTTACGTCCCCCTGGAGAGTCATGAGCCAGCACCTCGATACTGAGACGCCCCCCAGGGAGCTTCACCTTGAAATCGGATCTGACCGAGGGGCGAAGTACCCTTGCCCAAAGTGCCAATCCCTCTGCAAGGCGCACGACTTCAAGGAATACACCTGGCGTCACCTCAATTTCTTCCAGCATCATTGCTACCTCACGGCCAGAGTCCCGAGGGTCAAGTGCCCTGAACACGGCATACGTCGGGTCGAGGTACCCTGGGCCAGGGAGGGTAGCAAATTTACGATTCTTTTCGAGCAGGTTGTCATCTCCCTGGCCAGAGAAATGCCCATCAATGCCGTGTCGAGACATGTGGAGGAACGGATAACCGCCTTTGGCGAATCGTCCGGCATTACGTGCGCACCGCCATGGAGAAGCTTGACCTGACTGGCCTCAAGGCCGTGGGTCTGAACGAGACATCCTTCAAACGGCGGCACCGCTATATCACCGTCTTCATCGACCCCGATCGGGATGAGAAACCGGTGATCTTCGCCACTCCCGGCAAGGGAAAGGAATGCCTGAAAGCCTTCTGTGTGTTCATCGAGGCGCACGGTGGTAGTCCCGACAAGGTCGAGCAAGTCGTCTGTGACATGTCCCCGGCTTTTATCGCCGCAGTGGGCAAGAAACTCTCCTAGGCATCTGTCACCGTGGACTGGTTCCATGTGGTCCAGCTTTTTATCAGCGCAGTGGACGAGGTCCGGCGACTGGAAGGGAAAAACAGAAAATGCCCTCCGGGACGAGATGGGCCGTGCTCAAGGCTCAGGAAAGCGCAAGAAACACCACCCAGGAAGATGCCCTCCAGGAACTTTTGAAAAATGGGCTTGGCAAGGCACAGATTTTTGCTAGGAGTTATGTTTTGCCCAATATTTGCTGCACACAAAAGCTCGCCAAGGAACTGGCCTCCGAATCGCTTACCCCGGCTCCGGGTACGCGAGGATTCACCGGGTGGCACGCTGATATCATTTACCTATTCCGACGCAAAACAGTGATAGCTATCAACGACGAGACGAGGTTCACTCTTTTTATCCCCGGTTTGGTGAAAAAGGATTTTGCCCAATTTGAGAAGGTCCTCATTCATCACTTAGAACAAGCTCTTGATTTGGCTGGAGCTAATCGAGCGCAGATTGCTCAAGCCAAGCTTCTTCTAGGCGGTTTTTCCTACTACAAGACGCACAATAGGAGTGTTCTGGGGACCTTGAACGACATGAAGGTGGGGCTCGACTATATCCTAAAAGTGCGACTGGGGCGACTACCGGAAACCGAAACTGAATACCGACGGATAGTCACCTCTCTCAATGATACGCCTTGTAAAGGCAAGGATTTGCAGGGTGTAGTTTTTCCTAAACGTGAGATGCTCAATATGATTGACGCTGCAGGTTAGCTGCTACTAAGGACCAATTCCACATGAAACGTCGAAGAACCTCTTTTCTGATGAGGCAAAAATCGACGAGTTTGAAAAGTGTCTCCGAACGATCCTAATCGGGACTCTGGGTGGGTTCATATATCGGTCTGAGGCTTTCGAAAAAAATATGAGGTGCAAAGGGATTGATAATTGGGATTTGCCAATTGATCGCGAAGGATTTGATGGCTATGCAACAAAATGCTCGATCGAAGATAGTGTGCTGCTCGCAGCTTATGATGCTCCGCCTTCAAAAGCTGTGTGCTTCATTGGTTTTGCTTTGTAATTCAAAGGAATGTTAAAAATGGAATTAGAGCATCTAAAAAACTTGTATGGAAAAGGGTTTGCTCCACTTGAGAACCTTGACCTTCAACATGATGACTATTTTGTGGAAGTCTCTGATCATGGAGGGTTTGGAGCATGCTCAACTAGTTACGAGGGAGTGATATCATTCCCTTCAGGTAGAGAATTCCTAGCCTTCTTGTTTTACGCAGAGATTCCTCGCATAGAAGAATTTAGGGCGGGTGGGGAAGCATTTCAATACCCCGCCAAGCTAGAGGGGCTTAAAAACCTGTTTGAGGGGTGTGTCTCTGAAGGCGCTGATGTCTCTATAATGTTAGTTAATGACTCCATTAACACTTTTAATCATGAGTACAAAGATACTAACCCCTCTGTTCAATATACTGCTTATGGCAGCTTGAAAGAGTACGTATTGAAATCTGATTTTTTGGTCGACACTTTTATTCCCCACTTGCTTACTAACTGGGCACAATCAGATACTGATTTTTCAAAACCTGCGAACTGGATCAAAGAAGACATTCTCAAAAGAATAAATGAAACCAAGCTCTTGATCGATCTTTTGGATTTCAAAGCGAACGAAGTTCGTGCGGTCATGGCAGGCTGGATATACGAAAAAATTGAAAGGTCGTGTTAACTTGTCAGGCCTGAAAAACCCGCTTCAACTTCTACGCCACATTTTCCGCCAGCCGTCGGCTTGAGTCTTCGCCGAGGAGCAGAAACGCCAAGAGCGCAAAAAACTCTCCGATCTTCCGGATCCATCTCCTGAAGTTGAACGCCGCAACGGCCATAAACAAGTTGATGGCGTCGCCTATCGCACACTTGAGATAGCTCCGGGCCATGCGGTGGTCGTGTTTGAGATGGCCAATCACCGGCTCGATAGCCGCCCGGCGGCGGAAGCGGAGCCGCGCCTTGAGGAGTTGGTACCGCGTGTCCTTCTTTTTCGGAGGCTTGGGGATGAGGACCTGCGTGTCACCGACCTGATTCAAGCCCCTGTAGCCCCGATCGCAGATCGCCATAGACGGACAGACCCCGGTAACCGTCCAACACTGTTCGAGGGCATCCGGCAGCGTATGGCCGTCGTAGACGTTCTCGTTGAACGACATCGCGCCGACAATGATGCCCGTAGTTTTTGTGACCGCGAGGGCCGCCTTGCGTCCGGATTCGTATTACTTGTACGCCTTGCATTTAGAGATGCAGAGAATATCGGGCTCGTGTAGGCTGTAGACCTTGTTCTTGTCGCCTCGCTTCTGGTCCTTGACCCGCTCGTACAGGTCGAGCCGTCCAGATGTCTGGTCAGGGCTTCGCCCGGCAATTTACGCCGGAGTTCACGGATTAAGGCACCAGCCATTGTCCGCATCTTCCTCGCCTTTTTGGCCATCTTCATCCGCTTCAGCCGAAGCTTTGGGAGCGTACGCCTGAAGCTGCGACGTAGACCGACGCCCTCGCTTTCCGCGATCTTGCGGCAGCCTTCGATGACTTTGGTCAAAAGCTTCAGGTCGGTAGGAAAGGTCACGTTTTTCTCCTGAACCGTGGTATCCACCGTGATCTCTCGTTCTTTGGCATCATCGCCGTGCAGTTCCACGGAGACCTCGAAAATCAGGCGTGCCCCGTCCTCGCCAATGCGCTTGCGGAAATAGATCAAATCCGTAGGATCGCAAGGCAGGTTCCACTGGAACTCGGTCATACCGCAAAACGCCTGGTGGTAGGGATTTTGCTTCCATGCCCCCACGACCCGTTCGTCGCTCAGGTTCTCCAACTGCTTGAGCAGCATCAGCCCGACCATAAGCCGGATCGGCTTGGCTGGCCGACCTTGGTCGCTGTAGAGTCCGGCGAACTCCTTTTCGAACCGCCCCCAGGGAATTCGCCTCGCCAATTGAAGGAGCGGAGCCTTCGGATCGAGCTGGTCCAGAAGATCTGGGCAAAGGAACGTCCCCTGCGGCTGTTTCTTGGGTTTTGCCCTCATGATTCTCCCGCCATTCACTGCATCATTTCGACCGGGTTTCTACGGATTCACAACGTTTACTGGTCGAAAATACTACATTACACAAAGACAATTGTTAAGATAAATCAGAGCACTGGAGGTATTTCAGGCCTGACTAAAAAGCATCAAGCTTCATAATTGTAATATATATCTGAATATTCTTGAAAAGCGTCGTTATGTGGCCCGAAGAGCCGAGGTCTCTTCAGTCTTTGTGGGCTTGGCCTCTGTCACGCCGGAGGCCGCGAGTTCGAGTCTCGTCGGCTCCGCCACTAAAGAACAACTAATATTCGGGGATTTTACAAATCCATCGATTCTCAAGTGCGCCATCACAGAAGTCGATACTTGAAACAGAATACGTATGGGTGTATTGAATAAGTCTGTAAATCAAAGTGTTGCAGTTATTAAGCACAACACAAAAAAAGAATCACTACCCCAGCGATTCGAAATGTATGAAGGCCCTCAAGCAGCAGGCGTAAGTGATAGTGGGAACAGCAATGCAAAGGAAATATCATGATTACAACATAATGCAGTTTATCGAGGATCCGTTTACAACATACCCGTCTGTGAAAACGGAAGGAATCCCTGTTGCTGCCTGCATTTCGACTCAAATCCCCGGCCTGGGCCAATACGACAATATTCCCAGATTGATACAGTCGAAGATATATGATGAAAATTCAGTTTATCCAGTCAAAAAAGGCCTATTGACAGCTGCCAACATTTTAAAAAAGATTTACCAGCGAGGCTTCCCAACACGTCTATCACCATGGATTGAAACTGCAATTCTCACAGAAAGGCTATCCGGATGTAAAATCAAATTAGAAAAAAGCCACTCGTTTAAAATATTTGTTGAGAGCAAATCAAAAAGAATTAAGCTTAACCATGAACACTCAATTCACATTCCAGATGAATTTTCACGCAGAGTAGACGAATACTTTGATAGCATTGCTGAACAAGATTTCTACTATCATGTTTTACCTGTGATATTCGGTAAAAATTATTGGAAACACACTTACCTTCAAGTTCCCCTGTCCTCACTTACCAAAAATTACAAAACGAATGAATTTCTTGACTTCTTCATTTGTACTCCTGAGGGAGATCAATACGTTATTGAAATTGATGGCCCTGAACACAACACCCCAAAGCAAAAAGCTAGTGATCAAAGGCGTGACTCACAACTACAGCGAAATGGAATACGAACCATTAGAATAGATTTGATGAAATTCGGTTCGATTCCCGAACAGATCAAATTCCTGTCTTCTCTTATTTCAAGAAGAGCAACTCACAAGAAGAATGACCTGAACCAACTACACCTGAGTGCGACAGATTGCCTAGGGGTTCAATATGCAATTTTATCCGCCATCTCAGACGGTGCGATAAACCTGTCACAGGATGAGTGCCGCATTTTGCTAATCAGCTCCCTTTCACAAAAGACAGCTGATCTATGTGCTCGGGAAGTATGTCACTCATTGAGGGAGCTTTTAAAAATCTATTCTCAACCTGAAGAAAACATACCTAATCTAAAAATCATACAAACAAATGAACTCGGAGAAATTAAGAACGCCGACCTTCTTATCTTTGCCTCTGCTTCAGTTTCCTCAACCTCGGTAGACCCTTTGGTTGTTTTCAACCACTATGAAACAAACACTTTGGTTGTTGCCTCTGAGTTCCATTCTTATCACTTCAAGTATCCCAAAGCCACCAAAGACAAACAAAAATCAGTCGATGTCACAAGACAAGACTCCTTAACATTCTTTCTGCAAACACTTTTCTGGAAGTGCGAGTTCAGGCCTCTACAATCGGAAGGAATCTTGAGAGCACTATCTGGTAACGACTCTATCGTTCTTCTTCCAACCGGTAGTGGAAAATCTATTGTCTACCAACTGACTGCTTTGCTTTCGACAGGACTATGTGTCTGCATTGCTCCACTTGTATCCCTTGTTTCCGATCAAGTCAGAGTTTTAAAATCTCATTACATTACTAGAGCTTATGGGTTTTGTGGAGGGGGCACCCAAAAGTCAGATGAAAGGGAGGCTGCACTGTCTCGATTCGTAGAAGGCGAATTATACTTTGTTTTCTTAACGCCAGAGAGGTTTCAGCAAAAGAACTTTCTTGGCCTTTTCAAAATTGCCTTGGAGAATTTTTCAATATCACAGGTAGTGATTGATGAGGCTCACGTCATAAGTGAATGGGGGCATGACTTTAGGCCTGCATATCTACGAATAGGTCAAATATTAAGCCAGGCCTTTGGTGAAAATAGACCAACATTCTTAGCACTAACAGCTACTGCTGCTCGTAACGTCTTAAGAGACATACAACGCCAATTAAAAATCGGTGATCCTAGCTCAATCATATCGCCTTCGTCGTTTGATCGTTCCAACCTGTCATTTCGAATCATCAGGGCACCTGTGAATGGGGCACTTTCAAACTTAAAAGATGTTCTGAAAAAAATTCCTGATGAGTTTGGGCTTAGTAGTGAAGATTTTTGGTCCCTTCAAGGGGAAGATACTAACGCAGGTTTAGTATTTGTTCTCACTGTGAACGGCAAACGCTCAATCGTAGATGTAAAGAATGAAGTGTCTTCTTGTATTTCAAACCTTTCTGGCGGCTCACAAAGGATCGTGGGAACATACAGCAGCAAACCACCAAAATCATTAGCGATTAAAAACAACAAATGGGATGTCGAAAAGGCTAAGAATGCAAACTCATTTATTCATAACAAAACACACACACTTGTTGCAACAAGCGCGTTCGGAATGGGAATCGACAAACCTAACGTGCGATTCACTGTAAATTTAGGCCTGCCAAGCTCTATAGAATCTTTCTATCAACAAGCAGGTAGAGCTGGAAGGGATGGACGCAATAGTCTCTGCTATTTAATTTTCGAAGCAAGCGATGATGATGTTCAGAATCTACAAAGCGACGATGGTTGGCACACATCCAATGTTCAGGGCCTTGATTTAGCGACACAATCTTTCTTTTTAAAAAACAGCTTTCCTGGAGTTCAAATAGAGCTGGACGAATTAAAACCTCTCTTGAATTACCTCGAGAATAATCTCGGAAAAACGCTCAACGTGATTCAACGAAAGAGTAGATCCTTCAACCGTCCAAAGAATGCCATGACGACCATTGAGAAAGGGTCATTCGTTGTCCAGAGCAACAATGTTCTCTACTGCCTTGCAACGCTAGAAAAAATCGGTATCGTATTTGATTTACAGATTTCTTACTCTGGATATGGCGACATGAACATCGCTGTACGAGTCGCAGATGAAATTTCAAAAAAATCTGTATCCCAAAGAATCTACGACAACGAATATCTTTACGATCCGACTAACGCAAAGACAATGGCCGAAAAGATTCGGAATACGGAAGGCCTTTTCACACTCACGAAGAGCTATGAGGCCTGGCTCGAAGCAAAATACGAAACCATTCTCAAGGGGCGGCTTATAAGCTTACGAAATATAGCCCGTGCTGCACGAGATGGCCTTTCCAACAAAGCTCTTAAAAAAGAAATTGAGGATTTTCTGTCTACCAACATCTTTTCTGTTGAATTAGATAATCTAGTAAGCTCAGGAGAAAGTCAGCCCGAAGCATTTGTAAAATTAGGAATTGGAATGTCAAAGCCCGAGTGGCAAGAGCTGGGATTACAGGCGGCCCGTCTCCTTGAATCAGCACCTAACAATCCGGGGCTACTGCTGCTTAGAGCGTTATCAGTAATCAACGAAGGCCCAAAATCCTTTCAAGCGGCTTCCGAAGAGTTGAATAGAGCAATGGATTCTTTGATAACCGTTTCTGGCGATTCCAAAAGCAAAGTTAAAGATGAGATCTGGACCGCTATCTCCTCCATGGAAACATGGGAAGCAATTCAGTTCATCGTCTCAGATATTGGCCAACTTACAAATAAAGAGAAAGAATACTATTTGAGCAAAATGCCTTCATATAAGGGGGCAGATACCGCTGAAATCGGCTACCTGATGGTTGAATTAGACAATTTAAATGACTACCTTGACATAGCTCGCCAAATCACCACCAACTAAGCGCAGACAAGGACAATATAATGAGTTCGTTAGAACAGCTTCAAGCTGAAAAACAAAGCATATTGAAAGACCTCAAAGAGAGCATAAAAAATCTTGCTAATCTGCAAAATGAAAAGCAAGACTCGATCGCTTGCCTCAATAAACTCGTATTGTCAGTTGAAGCACTTGTCTCCGCCGACCATAAAGTTGCCGAAGCAATAAAAGATGTCGTTGATAAGGAGCTTAAACAGGCTGTCTTCGGAGTAGAAAGCTTGAGCGCAGATATCAGCAATCTACAAAGAGCTTTCGACAAAGCAATTCAAGAATCCTTCGATCCTTTACTTAACAATATAAAGGATATCACTCTTGAAAATTCTTCAGACCTTGAAATATTGTACAATGAGGCTTCATCTAGAATAAAAAATATTCAGTCAGACATAACGAATTCGGCAAACAAGGCTCAAAAGGAGATCCACCAAAAATACAACGCCTTCGAATCGCAGCTCACAGAAAAGTCTTCAGAATTCACCACTAGCTTGTCAACCATTGAAGACAGACTTGAGTCTGTTGTAACACAAGCCCTTTCAGTAGCCGACCAATTGTCTGAAAATGTAAATTTGATAAGTAATTCTGCAGTTGCGCTTCAGCAGAAAGATTCACAGTTCACAAAAGACATGTCTGCTCTCATACAAAAAATTGTTCGTGAAGAGCTACAAGCCCAGCTAAGTCCAGCTGCATACGAGACTCAAGAAACATCCTCCAAAATCTTGACACACATGCAAAAAATATCTGAGGATCTTGCTGAACTTAAAAATAAAAAATCAGGGTTGCTTGGAGGGATTTTAAAATAATCAGCCGTGTAGCGGTCTAGGGTTTTCTGGACACAAACTTTTGTTCATCCGGCTAAAGCGTACTTTTGACAAAATGAAAGGACATGGCGTCCAACCGATAATCATACCACTGAGCATCGGAAGGAGTAATCGCCATGTGCCCGAGTCTCATCTACCACGTGTTCGGCCTGCGAGGCTGAGACTACGTTCGACAGGATTTTATGTAAGCGCTCAATAACCCCCTCATTACAGCAGCACCCCACCAATGCCATGATGCCCTGCAGATCAAGGAGGATCGTCGCAATGACTGGCAAGATGGTCGTGAAATACGCAGCAAGGAGGATGTGAACATGTCGAAAGGTCAGCGTAGTCTTTGGCAGATTCCGGGTCGCATCATGATGGCACCACTGTGCTGTTTCGCGGCAATAGTTCTGGAGTGCTTCGAAGTGTACGAAGAAGTCATGGAGCGCAGGGCTAAGCGCGCAAGAGAAGAGTCCAATGAGGGGGGAGAGTAGCCGCTCACTCTTTGTCAGCCGATGTCCACGACTGCGTTAACGGTTACGTTGTCGGCTCGTTGCTCGACATGCTGGCGGTCGGTAGCGGCTTGAAACGCGTGCCGCTGATAGGCAATAAATGCTCCGTGCGCCTTGACGATCTCGACAGCCTGATTGTGGATCACCTCGTCGCCGGGCTTCTCATGAACGTTCGGGAAACGGTTAGAGAGGACACATATCCTGTAGACGGCGTTAAGATGTTGCTTGACCTGACTTATCTCAGCAGCGATCCTGTCCTCACCATTGATCCTCTTGAATCGTTTCTCCAATGTTTTGATGCTAGCCATGATCGGCCTCCCACTGGTTCATGCGCTCTTCCAACTCTTCAAGCCTGCCGTCCTCGATGGTCCCGGCAAGTATGTTCGCCAGATAGCCCAGTTTGCTGGCCGTCTGCGAGTCCAGGTCGCCGCTCCGCACCTCGTTGATTATCTTGGCAAGGACCGCCTCCACCGTCGTCGATCTCATCGGCAAGGTCTACCACCATGAAAGCCAGGCGACAAAAGGAAACTTTTCTCCCGAGGCCGTCATGGCCATGCGTGAGGAGAAGGTGAAGCCACTCCTCGATAAGATCAAGACGCTGCTCGAGGAGTCCGTGGACGCCGTCCCCGACGTCTCTACTCGGAAAAGCGATCTCTTACAGCCTCGGCCAGTGGACTCGCACCGAAGCCTACCTGCAAGATCCGAGGCTGACGCCCGACAACAACATCGCCGAGAACGCCATCCGCCCCTTCGCTGTGGGCAGAAAGAACTGGCTCTTCAAGGGCTCGCCGCGCGGGGCCAAGGCCAGCGCAACCCTTTACTCACTCATCAAGACTGCCAAGGCCAACTGCCTTGATCCCTCGAATACCTTTCCCGTGTCTTTGAATCTTTGCCTCACGTAGCGGGCGAAGAAGACCTTCAGGCCCTGCTGCCCTGGGCGATGTCAAAGAACGAAACGGCTGAGTAGCCGTCCTTCCCACTCAATACCACGCCTGCGACAGGGCTTGTAGGTGCACCCGTCTCGACGGGTACAAAATAACTTTCGATTCTCTCAATTCCTTTTCCCACACACAATCAAAGATCAGCTTACCCTTCCAGCTAGGATTGAACTGGGTCGCCTCTACTCGCTATTATGTATTATCTTATAGTCCAATCAAAAGAACTACTCTTACCCACAATGCAGAGTTCTGCTACACACACTGCCCTCTTACCTTCTAAATTCATTCAAGAACAAGAATCGTACAGGATTCATTTTGCACTCAAAGCTTATCACCACAGCCCTCCTTGCCAATACATAAAAAATAATCACACACACTATATTATAGTCAAACAATTTACAAAGGAGATCTAATTATGACCTTCAATACGATTACCCATGCTCAGACTTTCAACTCACTTCCTATCAATACCGGGATAAATGGAGAGTACTCTTGCTACACGCAAATACTTGAAAAGTTGTATAAAATAATGACCTACATGACCAACAAGCACTGCAGAGTGCTCTTTATTCGTTTCGACGTCAGATTTCCTCAGTGGTACCGCACCACAGGCGAAAACGACGAGATCTCTCACTTGTTTAAAATGCTAAAAGAAAACAGCAAAAATATGGGAATCGACTTTCAGTTCCTATGGGCTAGAGAACAGTCCCAGGAAAAGCATCAGCACTATCATTGCATAACCATCTTGGATGGAAGCAGAGTGAGAAGCTACCATCGGTTTTTGTCTGTTGTTACTGAGGCATGGGGTCATGTGCTTGGCTGTGAAGCGGTCGGTTTAGTAGACTGGTGTGACCGAGATCAAAATGGCATCCGGATCGATAGACCTCAAGCCCAGGCTTCCCCGGATACACATGCTCAGCAGACACAAGCTTTCAACCAGAGTTTCAGCGCCTGTTTCTACTGGGGTAGTTACCTGGCCAAGGAAAACCAGAAGGCTAACACTCCCAAGGGTGTTCGGCGCTATGGGGCATCACAGCTCAAATAGTTCGCTTGTATTCAGGCACTTGCCCATCATCGTACATCTTAGCCATCTGCAAGCAAGCGCTCCATTAAAAAATCAAACCTATATAAATTTTAAGACACTATAATATAAGAGGAAGTTAGCAAACCCACCCTAACAGGCCATGAGTGTAATACATGCTCATGGCCTATCTTTTTTCCCAACCAGGAGTAATCTCATGAGATATTTGAATATTCGCAGTGGACATTTCACGTTTATCGACAAGATCATCGGAACAAGCATCGAGTCACACATCCGGCTGGCTGGCAAACGATTCCTTAACTGGACTCCACAAGGCTTGGCAGGCGAACGGATCTGCCACGATGAACACGAGATGCCAAAGGGCTGGACACTGGCATACGATCTGGACCTGGAGCTAGATGGTGTGGCCTACAGATTGACGATCCATGACGGAGCAGTCAAACATGCTTTCAAACCGTACCTGGCCGCACTCAGTTCCCGAAACATCCGCTTGGAAGATCAACTGACTCGAATCACGATCGTCGATACTCCTCGAGGATATGCGGCATTACAATTTGAGCCCGTACAAGGACCTAGCAGTACCGATACTATTTGGTGATGATACCGCAGGCCTACTTGGTGTAATCAGCTACGCCCCTGCCAACATCAAAGAAATGGATCTTTCATTCGGATTCCTGAGCGCTCTTTCTATGCTTTGGACATCGACTTTACCGACCTCTCGCATCACAATAGTTATCAAATGCAGTTTTCACAGAAGGGAGCTTGGGCCTTTTGTGGATCTTGATGAGCGTGACAGTGGCGACATGTCCCCACTGTCACGCTCATGGGCTTACTAGTACGCAAATAGTGAGGTCTTCAAACCGGGATGTATCAGGCACCGAGTGGAGTTCCCAGACTTGTAACAAGCTACCATTCCACTAACCTCCAACAGGTTCACAGCGGACAGCGCCTGCTCCTTTGTCCATTTCTTCTCCCGGTATATCTCTCGCAGAGAGATTTCAAAGTCCCCACACTGTTTCAGTATCAGCAAGGCTTCACGGGCTCTCTTGAGGTTGTCATTGGCATTGATGTCCAAAGCAACTTGTGCATGCTGCTCGTAAAAAGAACCAAGGCGAAGCCCACCGTCGACAGATTCTTGATCTACAGGCTCTGAAAAGCACCGCTTGCCCTCTATGCACTTCAAAAGATGCAGGAAGCCCGCAAAGCGGAGAGCTGTCCCGGCCAACTTTCGGTACCAGGACTGAAGTACAGAAGGATGGACGCCGTTTTCAGCCTGTTGAAACGCTTGATGGGAAAAGATGTCCCAATTTTGTAGGCTCCCCTCCTGGATTTGGAGTCGAAGATGACCTTCGGGTGGCATGGGAGCCTCGTAGATTTTATTCACCACATGCTCTAGCCACTCCGTATTTTCAACGTTCATGGCTTTAGTGAGGGGATTTTCAAATGACATCCTCAAAACATCAGATGGCACGAGGCAGATAAATCTCGCGACAAGGCCATCTTCCTGCAACGCTTCCGAACCCAAGAGGTTCACAGACGTTGTTCCTTGGGTCGCGAGCAGAATCGAAAGACAAGGATTGTCGATTCGAATCGGATCCTTGACCTTGCTGCTTACAAAAGACTCTCCGGCCCAAGCCTGAAGCACAAAGTCATCCTTGCTAGCCGGAATATTTTTGAATGATCCCAGCTCCGCTCCGACAACAGCCATCTTACCATCTCGCCGAGCAGCCTCCTTCTCCAGACCTTCAGGAGTAAACTTGAAGGTCAAGAGACGAGGTACCGACTTCTGTGGTGGCATCTGAGATTTGATTTTTTTAATCTCCTCTACAGCCTCAGCGACACCACCGCTTTTAGCGGCCTGTTTTTTTAGCAGTTTGATCCGCTTCTCGAGTATTTCGCGTTCGGTTTTCTGCTTGTCTTCTTCCTCGAAGAATGAGTCCTGAAGACGCTTTTCGAGCTTTTTGAGAGGGATCAAGTCCAAAATGTGCTGTAAATTCTTTCTCCGCCCGTCGCCCTCTGCCTAATAGATTCTGGCCACCTTTCCCTCGCCTTCGATCTCTTGCCGGGCCTCTCGCCATTCGAGGTACTCAT
>Ga0182238_1000170_pt1 | contig 22427 bp, 17 predicted proteins | sample hydfrates6_PW_90_FD_132439 | JGI IMG/M metagenome (GOLD analysis project Ga0182238, IMG submission 132439) | Subsurface microbial communities from deep shales in Texas, USA - hydraulic fracturing test 6_PW_90 | ecosystem: Environmental > Aquatic > Deep subsurface > Shale gas/oil reservoir >... | reverse complement strand
TCATTCAGGGGAGGACGCCGCTTCTCACCGTCATCAAGGAGCTCCTGGAGAAAAAAGGCCTGAAGAGGATTGGAATTGACGGAGAGCGGCTCCCCGTATCGGTTTTCAGGAAGATAACCGGCCCCGCAAATCTTGAGGATGTGTCCGATCTTCTCTCGTCAATACGAAGAACCAAGGATGCTTGTGAAAGAGAGGATATTATTCGTGCAGCCAACATCTCGTGCTCGGCGTTGCAGAAAGTCGCCGCCCAGGTAAAAGATCCGGTGGCGGAAAAGGACATTTCGGCGGCCCTCGAATATTTTATCAAGATGGCAGGAGCCGACGGCGGATGGCAGGATCACGAGTTCATAGTCGCTTCCGGATGGAGGAGTGCTCTTCCCCATGGGCGTGCGGGAGAACGAAAAATCCACCCCGGAGAATGGGCGACCATTGATTTTGGGGCCCGCTTTTCAGGGTATGTGTGTGATGTGACAAGAAACCTGTTTTTCGACGAGGTCCCCGAAGAGTGGAAGAAAAGGCACGAAATGTTGCTGGAAGCCCAGTCCGCCGCCGCCTCGAAGGTATCACCGGGCGTGCCGGCAGCTGATGTAGACGCAGAGGCGCGAAAGGTCATCGAAAAAGCCGGAAACGGCGATCATTTCATTCATGGTCTTGGCCATGGTATCGGACTCGATCTCCATGAATCGCCCCAGCTCTCTCCACGTTCCCGGGACATTCTCCAGGAAGGAGACGTCATTACCATCGAACCCGGGATATACATCGATGGTGAAGGCGGCATGCGTATTGAAGATGACTATATGGTGACTTCAAAAGGTGCGGAATGCCTGACAGGGACGATTCCCAAAAACTTTCCGGTTGGCCGATGATGGCTGTTTGCGCCTTGTCACGGTTAGGCTGAAGCGTTGCCATATTTTTGAAAGCATTTTATAATGTCCAATAATGGCATACAAGAATTTAACGGCCAAGGGGGGAATAACAATGAAGAAGTACGTATGCACGGTTTGTGGGTATGTGTACGATCCAGCAAATGGCGATCCCGATGGCGGAATAGAGCCTGGCACCGCTTTTGAAGACATTCCCGACAGCTGGGTTTGCCCTGTCTGCGGAGTTGGGAAAGACATGTTCGAACCCGAAGAATAAGCTCCACCATTTCCGTTTTGTTGGACAGATCAGCGGAGGTGACCTTCACCTCCGCTTTTTTTGTCCTTTTTTCTGCATTGTCAGGACATGAAAGAATATGCGTCCCGGCTACACGTCCCGGCCAAAACCCTTGACAAGCAATACGAGCAGAATATAATCATTCCGATTGACCGAAACTCCGGTTACATTTTATCATTTAGATTTACAAAGGTTTTGTCCTGGAGGTGCTTTCGTGAAAGAGCGTGAAATGTTTCTGCAACTGGAAGACGGGACCTTGTGGCCGGGAGTGGGATGCGGTGGACCAGTCACAGGTGAAGTGGTCTTCGATACTGCTCCGTCGGGGTATCCCCAGGCTTTGACTGATCCCTCATTTGAAGGTCAGATCGTGGTGTTTGCCTTTCCGATGATCGGGACATACGGAGTGGATATGGGCGAACTTGAAAGTGAATACCCGAAGTCGCGAGGTGTTGTCGCCGCCTTTATGGAAAATGGAACAGCCGCCGGAGAACCCGTGAAACAGTGGCTTGCGCGCCATGACATTGCATGGATTCAGGGAATCGATACCCGGAGTCTTGTAAGACACCTTCGCGACAAGGGTGCATTGAATGGAGCTATCCTGACGGAAGCCAGAGAAACGATTGACTGCGAAAACAACGAGCATCCCGCCCGGGTTGTGTCTGTCAAAGAGGTGATCGAAAGAAAAGACATCGGTCCCAGAATCGCTGTTTTGGATTACGGGGTGAAAAACGGGATTCTCAGAGAACTTGAGCGTCGGCATTGTCATATCATCCGGTTTCCGCACAATGCAACGTGCGAAGACATTCTTTCATACGCTCCGGATGGTGTGGTGTTGGGAAACGGCCCCGGCGATCCCGCCTTTCTGAAAGAGGAAATCCGGACCGCCCGGCTTCTTGCGGAACATCTTCCGGTTGCCGGCATATGTCTTGGCATGCAGCTTTTGGCCCTGGCCTTCGGTGCCCGAACCGAAAAAATGCAATACGGGCACAGAGGAGGGAATCACGCAGTGATTCATCTTCCCTCGGGACAAGGCTGGGTGACGAGCCAAAATCACGGGTACGAAATTGTCGAGGAATCATTGGCCGCTGCCGGATTCGAAGTCACGCACAAAAACCTCGGGGACGGAAGTGTGGAGGGAATTCGACATGTGAGACTCCCCCTTCAGGGCGTCCAGTATCATCCGGAAGGTTCTCCCGGGCCGCGGGATGGAAACGCCTTTTTTGATGAATTTGTGGAAACGGTAAGGAGAATGTCCCATGACCGCTGATAATGCACGACAAATTCTCGTCATCGGGTCCGGTCCCATCCGAATCGGGCAGGCAGCGGAGTTCGACTACTCGGGGAGCCAGGCATGCCGTGCACTAAAAGAGGAAGGGCACAGGGTCATCTTGCTCAACAGCAACCCGGCAACGATACAGACCGATGTCAGTCTGGCCGACGTCGTTTACATTCGACCTCTGACGGCCGACGTGGTGGAAGATATTCTCAAGACCCACAGGCCTGATGCAGTGGTGGCAACCCTCGGAGGGCAGATTGCCCTGAATCTGGCAGTGGAACTTGAGAAAAAAGGGCTCTGGAAAGAATATGGCGTTTCGGTCCTTGGAACATCTCCGGAATCAATCAGCAAAGCCGAGGGAAGGGAAGCCTTCAGGAAGACCATGGAATCTATCGGAGAGCCCGTGATCGAGAGCGCCTATGTTTCAGACAGGGAAGGGGCCGTGACTTTTGCCGAGCAGGCAGGGTATCCCCTCGTCGTCAGGCCGGATTTCACACTGGGAGGGACGGGCGGTGGCGTTGCCAGGAATGTAAAGGAATTGAAAACAATCGCATCAGAAGGACTTCACGCGTCACCGGTCAAAAAAGTGCTGGTTGAGCGTTACCTGGAAGGATGGCACGAGGTCGAGCTGGAAGTCATGCGCGACGGAGCGGGAAATGTCTTGTGTGTCTGTGGTATGGAAAACGTCGATCCCATGGGGGTTCACACGGGTGACAGCATTGTGGTCGCGCCCACATTGACGTTGCCGGATTCTCTGTGGCAGCGTTTCAGGGAATCGGCTTTCAGGATCGTTCAGGCACTGGACGTACGCGGAGCCTGTAACGTCCAGTACGCCTTGTCTCCGGAGGCGGATGAATTTGCCGTCATTGAAGTGAATCCCAGGGCCAGCCGCTCGAGTGCCCTGGCGAGCAAGGCGACGGGATATCCTATAGCCAGGATAGCCGCAAAGATTGCTCTCGGGAAAAAACTGACAGACTTGCCCAACCCCGTAACAGGGGTTGGAAGCGCCCTTTCCGAACCCGCTCTGGACTATGTGGTCGTAAAATTTCCGCGATGGCCCTTTGAGAAATTTCCCCAGGCTGATGCCGCCGTTGGGACGAGGATGAAGTCCACCGGAGAAGTCATGGCTATCGGCTGCAGCTTCATCGAAGCCCTGATGAAAGCGTTGAGGTCCCTTGACGGTCCCTTTGGCATAACCGATCGGCTGGTGGAAGAAATGGACCATGATCAGCTCTGGGGCTTGTTGAAACGGCCGACCCACCGGAGACTCTGGTCCGTTCTTGAACTGTTGAGGCGCGGTGAAGATAGAGGGGAAATTTCGCGAATTTCCGGAATACACTCTTTCTTTGTCGAGGAACTTGCAAAGGTGTCCAGCCTCAGGAATGAACTTGAAAAACGTGGTGCCGATCAGGATCTTCTGAAAAGGGCGGCGAGATACAATTTTCCGGAGGCCGAGACGGCGGCATTCTGTAAAATTTCCCTCGATGATCTCCGGAAGCAGGAAGGGTGGAACAGCCATTGCCGGGGATACAGGGAAGTAGACGGAACAGCCGGTGAAATTCCGTCGGGTTCCGGGTACTGGTATGGGACGAAAGTCGGTGCCGATGACGGTGTGCCGGAAGACAGCAGGCCTGCTGTAGTCGTTCTTGGATCCGGGCCGATCAGGATAGGACAAGGCGTGGAGTTCGATTTTTGCTGCGTAAAGGCCGTTGAGGCCTTGAGGAAGCGCGACATCAGAGCTGTCATGATCAATAATAACCCGGAGACAGTCAGCACAGATCATGACATGTCCGATGCCTTGTATTTTGAACCTCTGAAAGTTGAAGATGTCCTCCCTGTCATCGAGCGTGAAAAGGCCAAAGGGGTTTTTGCCTGTTTCGGCGGTCAGACCTCCCTCAAACTTGGTCTTGAACTGGAGGCCGGCGGAATCCCGCTGTTGGGCATGCCCTCGGAAGGCGTCAGGACGGCTGAAGACCGAGAGCGTTTTTCCGCCCTCGTTGATTCCCTCGGAATACTTCAGCCGAAGGGGGGCGGCGTTGCGACCATCGAAGATGGTCTGACGTGTGCAGAGCGCGTAGGGTACCCTGTCATGGTGCGACCAAGTTTCGTCATAGGCGGATTGGCGATGCAGGTGGTTTCAAATGCAGAAGAACTTGAGAAGGTCCTGGCGCTGGCCCTCGAGGCGGAAGCGGGGCAGACTGTGCTGATTGACCGTTTCCTGCCTGGACGGGAGTTCGAGGTCGATGCCCTGTATGACGGAGAGGAGATCCTTATCCCTGGGGTTTTTGAGCACCTCGATCCTCCTGGAGTCCATTCCGGCGACTCTATAGCCGTTTTCCCCGATGCCTCTCTCAGCAAGCTCCAGAAAAAGGAAATTGCGGAGATAACACGCAAGCTTGCGGAAGGCCTCGGAGTAAGGGGTATGATCAATATCCAGTTTGTCCTGAGCGGAGAAGACATTTACGTCATTGAAGCGAATCCGAGGGCGAGCCGGACAGTGCCGATTGCCACGAAGCTGACGGGGATTCCTCTCGTCGAGTCGGCGGTGCGTATAGCTTTGGGAGAAAAACTTCGAACCTTTGGACGACACATGGATTCAGTCGGTCGAAAGAGGCCGGTTGGCGTCAAGGTGCCCGTTTTTTCGACGGAAAAACTGCCTGGCGTCGATTCACGTCTTGGACCGGGGATGCAGTCAACCGGCGAATCCCTTGGAGTTGCCGACAACGTGTCCGAGGCGCTCTGCGAAGCCTTGCGCGGTGCCGGATGGGATCTTCCCGAAAAAGGACGGTTGCTCCTTTCCGTGAGCGATGCGGTCAAGGGGGGCGTCAGTGGAATTGCTTCTGCGTTCTTTACATTGGGTTGGGATATCGCAGCGACCAGCGGAACGGCCTCCGTTCTTGAAAAGTGGGGCGTACCCTGCAAGGCGACGGAGAAAGGCGAAGGACTTCAGGAGCGGATACGTCAAGGCGACTGGGACCTGGTCGTCAATATTCCCTCGGCATCCACAGGATCGGTCAGAGACGGGTTTGCCATCAGGCGTTCAGCAATCGAAGCGGGTGTGCCTTGCCTGGGAACGCTTCCTTCGGCTTCGGCGCTTGGAGTGGCACTTTCTCTGAGGAATCAAGGCAAGAGCGAAAAAATCTGATCCCTTCTTGTCTCGTCAAGGGAATTCCTGTAAAAAGATCAAGGGTATTGGGTTTCGAGTGCATGGGAGAGGCGAGCCGGCATGATTGCAAGAGGTTTAAGAGCCTTGCTCATGGTGTTCCCGGGTTTTGTTCTGTCTGCAAACCTTGTTTTTGCTGACGGGAATCTTGTTATAGGTGCTGAGAAGAGTTTTCCACCCTTCGTCTTTCAGGAAGAGGGGGATTGAAGGGATTTGAAATGGATCTGGTCAGGGAGATTGCAGATCTTCGCGGAAGATCAGTAGCGTCCGGTTCGAAACGGTGCAGGATCATTTTATCAGCCCTCAGGCGCAGATCATCACACTCAGCTATCAGAGGACTGATGACGTGTTGCGTGCCCTTCTGCGAGGCGAGGCTGAGGCGGCTCTTCAGGAAGAATCAGTTGTCCGGGAATATCTGAAAAAGGTCGATGCTTTCGGTGAAAACCTCAAAATCGCCTTCACCCTGAACGAAAAAAACGGGATGGCCTTCGGCTTCAGGAAAGATTCGGCGTCCCTGCGGGAGTCGGTAAACACCGTCCTGTCTCGCATGAAAAAAGATGGTCGTCTTGACAGCCTGAAAGGAAAATGGTTCGCTCCGGTTAGTCAATGATCGACTCGAGTAACTGTTTCGAGAAAACCATGAGCGTCGTTTTTGAGGCTGACGTCTCGAAGGTGAGGGTCTTTTCGTCTTCAAGACGTATTGCGAGACTGTAACCCAAAACGGGGTGGTGCTCCAGCACACCTTCTTTCCCGAGGATTTGAAGGGTGCGGTAGGTGGCTCCGGTTCCGACCAGTCCGTCACTGCCTCCGGCATCTTTTTGAGGAAAGGACAGCCATTTTGTCCCCGGACCCTGGAGCAAGAGGACCTTTACGACTTCAACTCCGTCATTCTTTTTGTAGATTCGTTCAGTCATCCGGCCCTGTTCCTCTGTTGCCGAGGTGAGAATCCTCGTCTCGGTGCAGATTTCGGTCCACCCCGGAACATCGGGAATAGTGATTTGTAACGTCTCCCCGGAAACGGCTCCTGCAGACATGTACAGAAAAAAACAACAGAGGAACGCGGACAGCAGGACATCTTTATAAACTGGTCTTCTGGTTTTGTCTTTCATGGTATCCTCCATCTTGTCAGGATACTCCCGTGACCCCCAGAGGAAATGGTATCATGTCTTTTTGGTTTGCGCCTTTATTTCGAACAAAAGGGGATCCTGACCGGGAGGTTTTGAGAGTGTTCCGATTTGCCATACAAGTCTATGGTTGCCAGATGAACGTTTATGATTCAGACAGGCTGAGGACATCCCTTTTGGAAAGAGGCTGGGAAGAAACCTCGGAAGATGACGCGGACATTGTCCTTTTCGTGACCTGCAGCATCAGGGCCAAGGCCGAGCAAAAGGTGTGGAGCGAGATAGGCAGGCTTGAACACCGCCACCGTTTACAGGGAGCCCCCCTTGTTGCCGTTATCGGGTGCATGGCGCAAAGGCTCAAGGACGCCTTTGTGTCCCGGTTTTCAAACGTGCGACTTGTGGCGGGGCCACGAAGCCTGGGACGTGTCCCCGAGGGTCTCGAGCAGGTCTTGAAAGGAGACAAGCCCCGGATTTTCATTGATGACCCCGGAAGTCTTGATGATCTCGAATGCGCACCGATACGGCGCGAGAATCCCTGGAAGGCTTTCCTGACCATTGCTCACGGATGCGACAACTATTGTACGTACTGCGTTGTCCCCTACGTCAGGGGACGGTTCTGGTCCAGAGCTCCTGAGGCCATACTCCGGGAGGTTCGCGAACTTGCCGAAGACGGGGTCAGGGAGATCAGCCTGATCGGTCAGAATGTCAATTCCTATGGTGCGGACTTCGACAATGACTATTCCTTCGCTTCATTACTCCGGGACGTGGCGGCGGAAAAACGTGTTGACAGGATACGCTTTTACACATCCCATCCAAAGGATTTCACCAAGGACATCATCGAAGCCATGGCTGATAATCCCGAAATCTGTCCCGCCGTCAATCTTCCGATTCAGTCTGGAAGCGACAGGGTCCTGAAGGCCATGAGGCGGGGGTATACCCTTCAGGAATATGCGGACATCGTGGAAATGATCCGAAAAGGGCTTCCTGAATCGGCTGTGACGAGTGACCTGATCGTCGGTTTTCCCGGGGAGACAGTAGAAGATTTCGAGGCATCTCTTACAGCTCTTGAACGTTTTAGATTTGATCTCCTGCATTCGGCGGCGTATTCGCCTCGTGAGGGAACTGCGGCATCGCGTATGGGCCAGCAGGTTCCAGAGGAGGAGAAGAAACGGAGGCTCACCGAGGTCAACCGGATTCAGGCGGAAATATCTGCGGAGATCAACGCCGGGCTTGTCGGAAGAAATTATGAAATCCTGGTGGACAGTCCGGCTCCCAAAGGTCAGGGACTCCTTCAGGGGAGAACCCCTACAGACAAGGTCGTTATCGTCGAAGGGCCCGAGTCTCTTCTTGGCCAGTTGGTAAACGTGCGTATCGACAGGGCCGGGAAATGGTATCTCTATGGCAGCGTGATTTCGCAAAAACAGGTTGGTGGAGGTCAGTGAACCTATGAGTGACAACACGAAGCTCAAGGGAATTCTCTTTCTTTTCGGAGGGTTGCTGAGTCTCGTGGCTGCAGGCGGTCTCGTGTTGTTCTTCGCCGGCAGATGGGGCGGGGACGAACCGAAACATGTCGCGGGACCGGCATTACACCTCTCCCGTGACGAAAGCCTCCAAAGCCCCGCCCCTGATCTGGCCGAGGGGGATAAACACAAGGAAGAGCACTGGGTCCTGTATATTACCGGAGCTGTCCGAAGGCCGGGTGTTTACAAGTTGCCACCGGGTTCGCGAGTTTATGAGCTCGTCGAACAGGCCGGAGGGTTGACTGACTCCGCGGTCCCCGAGGCATTTAACATGGCTGCACCGCTTGCCGACGGAATCCATATCCACGTTCCCGATGAGTCGGAGACAGTTTCTTTGCCGTCCTTTGACAATTCAAAACAGACTCCGGCGGTTTCAGGAGCCGAGGCGTTCAGGGTTCCCGACAATGAAGAAAATCTCATCGATATCAATACCGCCGACGCGACCGTTCTTGAAAGACTTCCCGGGATTGGCCCGAAGACGGCAGAGGCGATCATTCGTTACCGGGAACAAGAGGGACCGTTCAAATGTGTGGAAGACCTGCTTTCGGTCAGGGGCATCGGGCCGGTGAAGCTGGAAGGGCTCAGGGATCAGGTCCGAGTGGGACGTTAACTGTCCTGGCCGAGGCTCCGGCGTTTGTCCTGCTGGCTGGATGTACAGCCTTCCTCTATACCCGGGAACGGGACATGCCGGTCTGGGCGTGTTTGGCAACGGGCCTGTTCGTCATGACCTTCCTTGCTTTTTCAGGTACGGTCTCTTCTTGCCCCCGTTTTACCGTCATCCTGTTTTTTTTGACAGGGGTTTTCTTCATTTTTGGAGTGACTGCAGGTATCAGGCTTGAAAAGCCGGTACCCAAAGCGCAAATTTCATGGCTTGAATCAAAGGGGACAGTCGTAACCGAGAGATCCTGGGGAAACCGGCGTGCCGTGATTATCAAGACTTCAAAAGGGAAATTCCTTTGCAAATTGCCCTCTGGACGGTTATTCAGGGAAGGCGACCGTGTAAGTCTCGAGGGTAAAATTCGTTATTTCGATCCCGCCCCGAGTTCACGGGAGTTCGATGAAGATTCCTATTGGAGGGCGCGAGGAGTACTGGGAAGCATACAGGATCCGGATCTTGTGAAAGAAGGTCGCGACTGGTTGACATTTTCTGCCTGGCGCAGATTCCTCAAGGAACGGATCCTTCTTACGATTCCGCAAAGGACACGCGGCTACATCCTGGCGTCCTGGCTCGGGGCCAGGGATCCCGACCTCTCGGAAAAGCACAGGAAATGGGGGACTTCCCATATCCTGGCCATATCCGGATTTCACGTAGGGATTGTGGCACTCGGACTGCGGAGGATCACAAGACGTCGGGTCCTGGCGCCTTCCATTTTCATGTGGGGCTATGTGCTTCTCTCAGGAGGGGCCGCAAGCGCACTGAGGGCGGCGTTGATGTTCCAGACGGCCTTTTTGGGAGATCTTCTTGGCCGCCCCGTGCGGGCTGTCAATGCGGTTTCTGCGGCGGCGGTCATGATCCTTTTGTGGCGTCCGTGGTGGTTTTGGGACCTTGGCTGGAGATTGTCCGTAACAGCTGCTCTCGTTCTGGGTTCAATTGTTTCGACGCGGGAGTGGAGAAGATTCTGGGCAGGAATTCCCATCGTTTGGTACGTGACAGGGGCCTTCATATCGAGATCCTTTGGAAGCGTCCCTGTAGCGGGTATGATTATGAACATATTTGCAGTGCCACTTTTCGGCTTTCTTCTGCCGGCAATGTCATTGATCGTGCTGCCGGGGCTCTGCGGGATCCCGGGAGCCGGTATCCTCTTGCGGATTATGGAGATGTTGCTTTGGAGCCTTCACTACTGCGCACAAGGTCTCTCCTTGATGATACCCTTTCAGGCGGGGTCCGATTTTTTCCCGGTCATACCGGTGTGCGCGATGCTGGTGTATCTTCCCTTGAGGGGAGCCGGAATCGCAAGGTCGAGATCAGCATGTGCAGGCGTATTTTCAGCGCTTTTTGCAGGTATACTTTTTTGAATCGTCGACGCTTTTTTCGTGATCGAATGGTTGGGAAGGTGATGGCATGCTCCTGGTTGTGGATATCGGAAACACCCAGACCGTGATGGGGATCTTTAGCGGAAAAGATTTGATGCATCACTGGAGACTGATATCGAAAACCCGAACTGCCGACGAGATCGGCGTTTACCTGTTGAACCTGTTGGATTTGACGGGGGTTGATCCCACGGCCATCAAGGGGTCGGTTCTTTCAAGCGTGGTTCCACCCCTGGATATACCCTGGACTGAGGGGATAGAACGTTATCTGAACGTTCCGTGTCTCAGGGTGACCCACACGCTCGACCTGGGCATGACTGTCGATTATGAAGCCCCCGGAGATGTCGGGGCCGACAGGCTGGTCAATGCCGTGGCCGGTATGGCGAAATACGGGAAACCCCTGATCATCGTTGATTTCGGAACGGCCATAACCCTTGACGCCGTCTCGAAAGAGGGGACCTACCTTGGTGGTGTCATCGCCCCCGGCCTTGGAACCAGCGTTGATGCGCTTTTCGGAAAGACGGCAAAACTCCCGAAGGTTTCTTTCGAAGTCCCAGGCCACGTCATCGGGAAAAATACGATGCAGTCGATTCAGTCCGGGATACTCCATGGTTTCGCAGGGCTGGTCGACACCCTTGCGGCAAAAATCATGAAGGAAACAGGAAAGGCTCCCGTTATCGCCACAGGAGGAGATGCAGAGAGGCTGGCCCCGTTGTCGAAAACCATTGAGGCGGTAGAACCATGGATTACTCTTGAAGGACTCAGGATCATTTATGACAGGAACAGGGATCGATGACACTGCAAAAAGGCGGACGTGCGATCGAAGCGGGAGGGCTTGTCGTGCCCAATCCTTTCTGGATAGCGCCCCTGGCCGGGATTACGTTGCCGGCCGTCAGGCGTTTTTTTGCCCGCCAGGGTGCAGGACTCACACATACGGAGATGGTAAGTTGCGCCGGTATCTTGCATAACAACAACAAAACAATTCGAATGCTCCGTCATGGCGAAGAAGGCGTCCCGACGGTTCTTCAACTCTTTGCAGGGAGTGCGGAAACGCTTCGAAAAGGTGCAGAGCAGATACTGAATGGCGGGTTCGATTCCTTTGAGGCACTTTCGGTCAATATGGCGTGTCCCATGCCCAAGGTTACGAAAAAAGGTGCCGGAGCGGCGTTATTGAAGAGAAAAAGCATTGCATGCCGGATGACAAGTGAGCTCAAGAAACTGGAACGGCCTGTCTGGATCAAGATGCGCCTCCTTTCCACGGAAAGGCTGGATGAGACCCTTGATTTCATCGAAGCTTTGATCAGTGCCGGAGCGGATCATGTGACATTGCATGGACGGACTCCAGCCCAACGTTATGAAGGAGTTTCCGATGCGAAATCGGTCTGTCGGGTTGCAAGAGAGTTCCCAGGCCTGATCAGTGCAAGCGGGGATGTCTTTTCTCCGGAAAAAGCCATGGAATATCTCGATGCCGGAGCCTGTGCCGTACTCTTTGCGCGGGGACTTATGCGAGATCCTTTCATTGTGGAAAAGACAACCCGATTGGGCACGCGTGGAATAGATGCCGGAAAAAGATCAACAACAGTGGAGGAACTGGACCGCCTTTTGAAGCTTGGGGAGGATCTTTACAAGGATGAGGGAGAAAAAACGGCCCTCGTCTTGCTTAAGCGGTTTCTCTCGAGTATTTTTAAGGGGTTGCGCGGAGCGTCTCGATTCCGTCGTGATGTGGCGCAAGCCCATTCATGGTGTGAAATGTTGCAAGTGTCCCGAAAGTGGCGAAGTTTCGCCGAAAGGAGCGGTTTCAATGGCTGAAAACGCAGACGAAAGAACGATGCCGGAAGACGAGATCTTGAAGCAACGAACGGAAAAGCTTGCCCGCCTCAAAAGTGAGGAAGGATATGACCCTTTTCTGCATGAAAAATGGGACGTCAAACACAATGTCCCCTATGTCAAGGAAAAATTCGATTATCTCGGCCCCGATGAAAAGGCTGAAGAGGAAGAGATCGTCACCGCCGGGCGTCTTGTGACCCTGCGGAAGCACGGCAAGGCCTCTTTTGCGGACATGGCCGACGAGTCCGACCAGATACAGTTATATTTCCAGATGGATGCGCTGGGTGAGACGAGTTACACCTTTTTCAAGAAATGGGTCGACACCGGAGATATCGTGGGTATCGTGGGGCATCCTTTCAGAACAAGAAGAGGTGAACTCTCGATCCTCGTTACGCGGTTTGAACTCCTTTCCAAGGCCATGCGACCGCTTCCCGAAAAATGGCACGGTCTGAAAGATACGGAGATCCGGTACAGGCAACGCTATGTCGACCTTATCGCCAATCCCGAGGTGCGAGAAACTTTCAGGAAACGTGCCCGGATCATCAGCGCCCTGCGGGATGTTCTCGAAGAGGAAGGGACCATCGAAGTGGAAACACCCATTCTGTCATCTATTGCGGGCGGAGCGAACGCAAGGCCCTTCGTGACCCATCACAATGCTCTCGACATCGACCTCTACCTTCGCATAGCCACGGAGCTCTACCTCAAGCGGCTTATCGTGGGCATGTTCGGCAGGGTGTACGAAATCGGGAAGAATTTCCGGAATGAAGGCATCGACATCATGCATAACCCGGAGTTTACGGCCCTTGAAGTGTATTGGGCCTACGCGGACTACAAGGACATCATGGATCTCACGGAGCGGCTCGTCGTAGCCGCCGCAGACGCCGCCGGGAACCGGAAAATCCTGTATCAGGGGACCGAAATCGACCTGGAACCTCCCTTCAGACGAGCCTCCATGGTTGAACTGGTGAAAGAAAAGTGCGGTTACGATCTTCATGAAATGACAAGCGATGATGAGGCAAAAAAATTTGCGCGGAACAAGGGAATTGAAATTGAGGGGAATGAAACGCGGTATGGCGTACTTGTGGAACTCTTTGAGACTTTCGTCGAAGACACGCTGATTCAGCCGACGTTTGTTGTGGGGCTTCCCACAGAAGTTTCCCCCCTTGCGAAAAAAGACCCGAAGGACCCGAATTTCACCAACCGGTTCGAGTTGTATATCTATGGAAACGAGGTTGCAAACGCCTTCAGCGAGCTGAATGATCCTTTCGACCAGAAGGACAGGTTCCTCCAGCAGGCGAAACGGAAGGCGGCCGGCGACGAAGAAGCTCATGTTTACGACGAGGATTACGTCACGGCCCTTGAGTACGGGCTTCCTCCCACGGGAGGTCTCGGCGTAGGGATCGACAGGCTTGTCATGTTCCTGACGGATTCTCGTTCAATCAGGGATGTTATCCTGTTCCCGACGATGCGGCCGAGGACTTCGTGACAATATTTTCGACGGAACAGGGAGTGTAGCATGGACCGGGAGAAGGCCGAAGCAAGGGTTGAAGAACTCAGAAAAGAAATTGATCATCACAACTATCTCTACTATGTCCTTGATCAGCCACGGATTTCGGACGAGGCTTACGATGGTCTCATGCGGGAGTTGCGCGAGATAGAGCGGAAATTCCCCGAACTCGTCACCCCCGAATCGCCGACTCAAAGAGTGGGCGGCGAGCCTCTCGAGCAATTCGAGAAAGTCAACCACGGTGTTCCGATGCTGAGCCTTGAAAATGCTTTTTCCGAAGAGGAATTAAGGTCCTTTTTCAAACGGACGCAAAGCGCTCTTTCAAGGGAAAATCTGGAATACTTCTGTGAATTAAAAATAGACGGCCTTGCCGTTTCTCTTCGCTATGAGGACGGCCGTCTCATAAGGGGCGCAACAAGGGGAAACGGAACTATCGGCGAGGATGTAACAGGCAATTTGAGGACGATTCCTTCCATCCCCCTGAAAACGGTGCGACCTGCGGAAGGCGTTCTCGAAGTGCGCGGTGAAGTTCTTATGATGAAAGAAGCCTTCTCAAGGCTGAATGCCAGGAGGGAAGAGCAGGGACAGCCTTTGTTTGCCAACCCGAGGAATGCCGCAGCGGGAAGTCTTCGGCAGCTGGATCCGAAAATAACGGCAAAAAGAAACCTGTATTTTTTCGCATACCAGGTTGTCCATCCGGAAACACACGGGTTGGTGACGCAGATGGAAGTCCTCGCCTGGATCAAGGAAATGGGTTTCTCTGTTCAGGGAACTGAGGAACTTGCATCTTCCGCTGAGGATGTCTTGCGGTATGTCACACGATGGGAACAAAAACGCCGGGAATTAGCCTATGCCATCGATGGCGTGGTTGTCAAGGTCAATGACCTTTCCTTGTGGGAACAGCTGGGAACAACGGCAAAGACTCCACGATGGGCCATCGCCTACAAATACGCACCCGAGGAAAAACGAACCCGGATCAGGGACATCGAGGTTTCCGTCGGCAGGACAGGAGCGTTGACGCCCGTTGCGCATCTTGATCCTGTCAGATTGTCAGGAACTGTGGTCAGGAGGGCAAGTCTCCACAATGCCGACGAGATTCAGAGGAAAGACGTTCGAATCGGCGACATGGTATGGATCCGGAAGGCCGGAGAAATCATACCTGAAATCCTCCGTGTGGATTTTGATTCCCGGCCGGAAGGGCTTCAACCTTTCAAAATGCCGGAGAGGTGTCCCGTTTGCGGTGCCCCTGTTGTCAGTCTGCCCGAGGAAGTAGCCATCAGGTGCCCTAACCGGTCCTGTCCGGCACAGATGCGGGAGGGACTCATCCATTTTGCCTCGCAGTCCGGCATGGACATCCGGGGCCTCGGCGAGAAGATCGTCGACAAGCTCGTGGCTGAAGGTATGGTAAAAGACTTTGCGGACCTTTACCGTTTAGGTCTTGAGGACCTGGCGCGATTGCAGCTGTCCGGAGAAGGTGCGACAAGGAAGCTCGGTCGGAAAAACGCTGAATCCATCCTTCAGTCGATAGAGGAGTCAAAGAACAGGTCTCTGCGAGACCTGTTGGCGGCTTTGGGCATTCGATTTGTCGGAGGTCGTGTAGCGGAACTTCTCACGGAAACATTTGGATCAGTAGATGATTTGATGGAGGCGGATGAACGTCAACTCTCCGAAATCGAAGGTATCGGACCGGGAATTGCGGCGTCGGTCGCGGCCTTTTTCAAAGACGAGCGAAACCGGGCGATGATAGAAAAACTTCGCTCCGCCGGTCTCCGGTTCACCAGGGAGGAGAAGGCCCATATAGGGGAAGGTCCATTTTCGCATCTTTCCGTCGTCTTTACCGGAGAACTGGAAAGCATGACCAGAAGTGAAGCCGAAGAAATCGTAAAACGACTTGGAGGCTCAACGGCTTCACGGGTGTCGGGAAAGACGAACCTGGTTGTGGTTGGGGCCAACCCCGGAAGCAAGTATGAAGAAGCCCGCAGGCGCGGTGTGGAGACCTGCGATGAAGGAGACTTTCTTTCCATGATCAAGGAAGCCGGAGTTGACGTGTAAGGCAGGCCCTGTGCGGGCCTGCAAAAAGGAGGAAATCCAATGGTTACCGAAGATGAAGTCAGGCACATCGCCCGCCTCATCCGGCTGGAAGTGGATGAAAACGAAGTATCCCGCTTGCAGGAACACTTCAACGAAATTCTCGAACATTTTCACTCTCTCGGGAAAGTGGATCTCGCCGGAATTGACCCCTTTACACCGGAAGAAGGGAGATCCTGCCCCTTGAGGGAAGATGAAGTACATCCATGGTCAGGCAGGAATGCCGCTATCGAGTCGGCTCCCCTGAGCGATGGCGATTTTTTCAAGGTACCGCGAATTATAAGCGAGGTGGAAAGCGATGACGCTTGATGGCCTTGGTGCGGCCGAAACGGCGTCGGCGATTCGAAACGGTGATGTTACGGCATCCGCCGTTATTGACAATGTGTTCAAAAGGGTCAATGCATGGGAAAGCCAACTGAATGCGCTGATTACCCCTCTCGAGGAAAGGGCGCGACAAGATGCCGAAAGACTTGATCGGCAGGTCAAAGACGGCAAAGCCGCCGGCCCCCTTTACGGCGTGCCTGTTATTGTCAAGGATAACATGTGTACCGAAGGTATCCCGACTACTTGCGGGAGCAACATCCTGGAAGGGTGGAGGCCGCCTTATGATGCATGGGTCATCAGGAAGCTGCGTGAGGCGGGGGCTGTTATCGTGGCAAAAAGCAACATGGACGAGTTTGCCATGGGCAGTTCCACGGAACATTCGGCCCATGGCCCCACTTCAAACCCCTGGGATACCGAAAGGGTGCCCGGCGGAAGTTCGGGTGGCAGTGCGGCGTCCGTTTCGGCAGGATATGTACCGGTAGCTCTGGGAAGTGACACGGGAGGATCAATACGCCAGCCTGCTTCGTTCTGCGGCGTCTACGGCCTCAAACCGACCTACGGCCTGGTCAGCCGTTTCGGTCTCGTGGCTTTCGCATCTTCACTGGACCAGATCGGGCCCTTTGCGAGAAATATGGAAGACCTGGCCCTCATGTTGAGCGTCATCAGCCCTCATGACCCCCAGGACGCCACCTGCGTCGAGGGCAAGCGTCCCGATTATGTAAGGTCGGGCGATAATGCGTCCCTTTCGGGTCTCAGAGTAGGAATCGTGAGAGAGTTCCTTACTGACGCCGTTGATCCGGAACTTGTCGTTGCTGTCAGGGACACGGCAGCTATACTTGAAGACGCGGGAGCATCCATTGTGGATGTACAGCTTCCGAATGCCGGAAAGGCGGGATTGCCTTGCTACTACATCATAGCTCCCGCAGAGGCGAGTTCCAACCTGGCACGGTATGACGGAATCCGGTACGGCAGACGGGAAGATGCCGGCGACCTCATCGGACAATATCTGAAAACCAGGGGAGCGGGATTTGGAAATGAAGTCAAACGAAGAATACTCACCGGAACCTACGTGCTGAGTTCCGGCTACTACGATGCCTACTACCTGCGCGCTCTGAAAGTCAGGAGACTTATCTGCAGGGAATTCGACCAGGCCTTCGGTGAGGCTGATGTCATCCTGATGCCAACAACGCCCTCGCTCCCCTTCCGAAAAGGGGAGCTGGTAGACGACCCCGTTCAGATGTACATGAGCGATGTCTTTACGTTACCCATAAATCTGGCCGGTTTGCCGGGACTCTCCATGTATACCGGTAGCAGTCGAAGTGGATTGCCTCTGGGAGTGCAGATCGTGGCGCCCCGGTGGGAGGAATGCCGGCTTCTGCAGTGCGGCCGGGCCGTGGAAAACGCCCTGGGCCCCGCACCTCTTGCCGGAGGGAGTGACCGATAATGACGAAAGAAGCACGAACGATTATCGGTCTTGAGGTCCACGTGCAGCTTTCCACGCAAAGCAAGATGTTCTGTTCCTGCAGCACCGATTATATCGGAGCTGTACCGAATACGAACATTTGCCCTGTATGTCTTGGCCTTCCTGGAACCCTCCCGGTACTGAACGGCAAGGTGATCGAGTTTGCCTTCAGGGCGGCTCTTGCTTTGGGCTCCCGGATCGCGGACCGGACGTGGTTTCACAGGAAAAACTATTTTTATCCTGATTTGCCCAAGGCCTACCAGATCAGCCAGTACGATATTCCCCTGGCCAGCGGTGGAACACTGGTTATCGAGACAGAAAAGGGAAAGAAGAAAATCGGCATAACCCGTCTTCATCTGGAGGAAGACGCAGGAAAGCTTGTCCATGAAGCAAAGGACGGGCGCCTCTCAGGATCCGCAGGCAGCCTGGTTGATTACAACAGGGCGGGAGTCCCCCTCGTGGAAATTGTGTCCGAGCCTGATTTGGCCTCTCCGGAAGAAGCGCGGGACTACGTGGTCCTGTTGAGACAGCTTGTGCGATACCTGGGGATTTCCGACGGTGATATGGAATCCGGATCACTCAGGGTCGATGCCAACATTTCGAGGACTTTCCCCGACGGGCGCTTTGGTTCGAAAGTCGAGGTCAAGAACATGAATTCCCTGGCGGCTCTTGAAAAAGCCCTGGCATACGAAGAAAGGCGCCAGGACAAGATCCTCAAAAACGGTGGAGCGATAGCTCAGGAGACGAGGCATTGGGACGATGGGGCCGGTCAGACCGTCTCTTCAAGAGGTAAGGAGGAGGCTCATGATTACCGGTATTTCCCGGAGCCGGATCTTCCGCCGGTGGTGATAAACGAATCGGCAATAGCAAATATCAGGGAAAATTTACCTGAGCTCCCCTGGGAAAAAGAAGAACGTTTTCGCGAGGAGTATTTCCTTGATCGGGAGGAGGCGACGCTTCTGGTTTCGGGAAAGAATCTGGCTGAGTATTTCGAGGAAACCGTCAAGGCCGGTGCCGACGCGAAACTGGCCGCGAACTGGTTCCGAACCGAGATATTGCGTCTGATAAATGAAGGGAAATTCGATCCCGGAACACCGCCGGCATCAGCCGGGAATCTTGCGGAACTCCTTGAAACCGTGAAAGAAGGCAGACTGTCGAATACAGCCGCCAAAGACGTATGGGGGAAAATGCTCCAGGACGGTTGTGGCGCCAGGGAAGCGATGAAAACGCTCGGACTTTCTGAGGGTTCTGCAAGCGGAGAGAAATTGCGGGCCATCATCGAGGAAATTCTTGAGAACCAGCAGGAAGTGGTCAAGGAAATCCACTCGGGCAAGGATCTCAAAGGGAAAAAACTGAAGTTCCTCTTCGGTCTTGTCATGCGGGAAACAAGGGGACAGGCCGACCCTGCAGAAGTCAAGGAGACCATCGAGAAGATGGTGCGTTGACGGGTTTTTGACTGACCTTTAAGATAAAGCGTGCGCGATTATCGGAAAGCATGGTACAGGCAAATTTTGAAGCAGGTCTTTACATATAGAGGAGGTATCAGTGTATGGCGACGCGGAGACCGGAAAACATCAGGACCGTGGCTCTTGTGGGCCATGGAGGATCAGGGAAGACAACCCTGATGGAGGCGATAGCTTTTGACCTGGGCCTGACGACGCGCCTGGGAAACATTGAGGACGGCAACACCGTCAGTGATTTTGGTGCCGAGGAGCAGAAACGACAGATATCGATCAATACTTCGGTTTTTTCCGTGGAATACAAGGAAAAACAACTACACATCCTGGACTGCCCGGGCTACGCGGATTTTATCGGTGACCTCCGGTCGGCCATGCGGGTTACCGACAGTGCCGTCATCGTCGTCAGCGGAGTCCACGGAGTGGAAGTGCACACAGAGAAAGCCTGGGAGTTTTCGGAAGATCTGGGCCTTGCCTCCGTTTTTTACATCAGCAAGATGGAAAGGGAAAACGCAGATTTTCAGAAAACCCTGGAAACAATAAAAGACTTTCTGTCCGACAAGGCCATACCGCTTTTCCTCCCCATAGGGAGCGAGGCCGATTTCAAGGGTGTGGTGGACCTCCTCCGTCAGAAGGCGTATATATACAAGGGGGATGGAAGCAAGGAATTCAGCGAGTCGGACATCCCGGACGACATGCAAAGTGATGTGGCAACGGCCAGGGAAGCGCTTCTGGAGAAAATCGTCGAAACCGATGACGAACTCATGATGCGCTACCTGGAGGGCGAGGAGATAGGTCTTGACGAGATCCTGCCGGCCCTCCGGCAGGCTGTGAGAGACAGGGAACTCTTCCCCGTTGTTCCCGGTTCAAGTCCCGCCAATGTTGGAGTTCTCCAGCTGCTTGACAGCATTGCCGAAGTCTGCCCGGCACCGGTGGACATGCCTCCCAGAAAAGCCGTTTCGGGTGAAGAGGAAATCGTCGTTGACGCTGATCCCGAGGGCCCGTTCCGGGCTCTTTGCTTCAAGATCATGGTTGACCCTTATGTCGGCAAGCTTTCCTTCCTTCGGGTTTTCTCGGGGGCCCTTACCAGCGAAAGCCCGATTTTTAATGTCAACAAGGAAGAAGAAGAACGAATCAGCGCATTCAAGATTATGAAGGGCAAGGATGGCGAGGATGTCAAGGAAATTGTCACGGGTGACATTGTTGCCATCCCGAAGCTCCACAGTACCGTGGTTGGTGACACCCTTGCGGTGAAAGGCGAAAAGGCGACCTTTCCGCCCATCAAGTTCCCCAAACCGGTATACAGTGTCGCCGTTCTTCCGAAGAGCCGGAATGACGAAGACAAGCTTGCAACGGCGCTCGGAAAGATGCTGGAAGAGGATCCAACGCTCCATTTCGAGAAAAATCCGGAAACCCTTGACAGCGTTCTTTCTGGAATGGGTGATTTGCACATAGACATACTCCTTTCGAAAATCAAGGAGCGCTACGGCGTCGATCTTGATACAAAAACGCCAAAAGTTCCTTACCGGGAAACCATCAAAAAACCAGCGAAAGCTCAGGGAAAATACAAGAAACAGACAGGAGGCAGGGGACAATACGGGGACGTCCACATTGAATTCCAGCCCCTTCCAAGAGGCGAGGGATTCCAGTTTGAAGACAAGATCGTCGGCGGAGCCGTGCCGAAATCCTATATTCCAGCCGTCGAAAAAGGACTCCGGGAAGCCATCCAGAAGGGTATCCTCGCCGGATTCCCAACCGTCGATGTCAAGGCGATCCTGTTTTTCGGGTCGTACCATGATGTGGATTCTTCCGAAATGGCCTTCAAGATCGCAGCGTCCATGGCCTTCAAGAAAGCCATATCGGAGGCATCACCCATTCTGCTCGAGCCGATCATGAATGTAGAGGTCGTGGTCCCCGAAGAATATCTCGGTGATGTCATGGGTGACTTCAACGGTCGGCGCGGGAAGATCATGGGAATAGACAGCCGCGGCCACCTTCAGGTCGTCAAGGCCCAGGTCCCCTTGGCGGAGATGTTCAGGTATGCCATTATCCTCCGCTCGATGACCTCGGGACGGGGAAATTTCACAATGGAATACTCCCACTACGAAGAGGTGCCTCACGAGATTACGAAAAAGATTATTGCCCAGGCCGAGGCTGAAGCTGAAGAAGAAAAATAGCCTTCAATGAAGTCAAGAAAAAACGCCGGATTTGCGTTATGCAGATCCGGCGTTTTCTTTTCAGGGCAAACTGTTCCCATCGTTTTCAAGTTTGTTCCGAAAGACGATGTAATAGAAAAAGGCGACAAAGAGAATACCGCCGATCATATTGCCGATGGTGACGGGGATAAGGTTTTGGAAAAAACCTCCCAAACCGACGGCGTCCAGCTGGTCGGCAGACAGTCCGGCCGTCGTGGAATGCATTCCTGCTTTTTTGAGGAAGATTCCGAGACTCATGAAATACATGTTCGCTATGCTGTGTTCGAAGCCGGAGGCAACAAAAGTCATGATGGGGAAGAAAATTGCGAAAATCTTTCCCACGACATCCGAGGCTGCCATGCTCATCCATACGGCGAGCACGACGATCCAGTTGCAGAGTATGCCCCTGGCAAAAGCCTCGCTTGCGGGAAGAGCCATTTTGCCTGCGGCGATGCCGAGTGCGTTTGCTCCGACGGGACCGTCGCAAAGCCCTGAAATGTAGATCAGGAAGGCTACGAGAACACTTCCGATAAAATTTCCCGTGTAGACCCAGAACCAGTTCCGCGCCACACCGGAAAAGGGCTGGCACCCCGCAAGGGTACCCAGGGGCATCAGGCAATTGCCGGTGAAAAGTTCAGCGCCGCCGATGATTACCATCATGAGCCCGACGGAAAAAACAGCGCCTCCGAGAAATTTGGATATCCCTGTGCCGACGTAGCGGGCCGCGTCCTGAGTGACGACGGTGTAGAGGAACCCTCCGAATGCGATGTAGGCTCCTGCCAGAATGCCCAAAAAAAGCATCTGCTCGATGCTCCAGTTGCTTTTTGCTCTCGCAACGACACAAGCGCTTTTTGCGATTTCGGCTGGTGATTTGTAGTTCATGAAACGAGCCCCCAAAGGAAACATGTATGCCATTGATACGGGAATCCTGGGGGACCCCGCAATTTGTCGCAAGGTCCCCCGGGTTATTGCAAATGGCAAAGCAAGCAGGTCAGGCTTTCTTTACCTTGACGGCGTTCACCTTGAAAGCCGGTGTTTCCGCTTCTTCGTCCCATACGGACGCCGTCAGGGCATTTGCAGGCTGTTCGCCGAAATGGAAGGGCAAAAAGATCATTCCCCGTGGGACCCTTTCCGTTACTCGTGCCCTGCCTTCAACGGATCCGCGTCTTGAAGTCACCTTCACCATGTCTTCGTCGTTGACTGCGAGGTTTTTCGCGTCTTCAGGGTTGATCTCCACGTAGAGGGAGTCGATGTACTCTCCTGAAGGGGACCGTCTGCTCATGGTCCCTGTGTGGAAG
>Ga0182238_1000169_pt1 | contig 22444 bp, 18 predicted proteins | sample hydfrates6_PW_90_FD_132439 | JGI IMG/M metagenome (GOLD analysis project Ga0182238, IMG submission 132439) | Subsurface microbial communities from deep shales in Texas, USA - hydraulic fracturing test 6_PW_90 | ecosystem: Environmental > Aquatic > Deep subsurface > Shale gas/oil reservoir >... | reverse complement strand
GTATGGGTTTTGATGCACCTTATCCGATTCCGGAAGAACACGCAGGTGCATGGATGGTATATCCTTTAAACCCAGAATCTAGTGATAAAGTTAAAGGCAAGGTTATTTGTGCTGATGCTTTGAATAAGCCAGAACATTGGAGGGAGTGAAAGGTTTTTTATATTGATATTCTAGCTGAAACCGAAGCCAATAAGCCATTTACTCTTAATTCTCATGTGAGGCTAATAGGCCTGCATCTTTATTAGAGGGGCATATACTCAAATGGAAATATCGATTGTTTAGTCTTTGTTGTTCAATAACTTAGATCGAAGTACAGATGAAGGACATTTCCATCCATTCTTTTCATAAAACCCGATTGCAGGTGGAAAAATATCTCCAATAACCAGATGGGAGCCTTGTGCACAAAGTATTCTTTCTCCCTCCTGTAGCAACTCCAAGCCAATTCTTTTATTTTGTTCAGATTTTGCAACAACCAATTCACTTAAGTATGCTCTGAAACCACAGTCATGAAAAGAAGCAAATCCTATGATTGTTTCATTTTTCTCTGCAACTAGTACATTAGCTTCGCTGCTGCATAGAACAATCTCAACTACATTTTCTCTCCATAGCTCTTGCCAGACTCCTGGAATTGATTTCAGAAGCTTTTTGATTTGACTTTCATCTGATAGACTTGCTTTTCTTATAATCATTCTTGTAATTGCCGTAATAGTTTTAAGAGTTTATAATGTTTTACTATAACTACTAAGGCAGTTTATTATTTTTTTAATCATGGACTACCCAAAAATGCTATATCCTATCGCCGATAGCCGGATATTCTGAATCACACTAACCTTCTTTCTTAAACGGAGGCCATTATGGATGAGAAAACATACTCTCAGGCCCTTTCTCTGTTGAAATCCTTCCATTCTTGATATGAAGTTTAGCACCACTAGCACGCATATCTATTCCATGACCATTTAGTAATAGCATTTTCATAACACTACTCCTTGTTTTATCCCTAACTATTATTTCCTATTCTTCAAGAGTCTTTCAGATTCTTAATTGATTCTGCAGTTATTAGCCTGATAGAGTCAGAGAGGATGGATAATAAAGACTTCATCAGGACAGAAAAATATTCATTGAGGCTTAGACCCAGTGGAGCTAAGAAGCTGACTGAAGAAGTAAATCTTTGGTTCAACAAGAGAGTTAGCTATAAAGGAAATATGACAATGTGGAGTTATGTCATGTTCCTGAAAACCAGAGAATTAGCTCAATATCTAGTAGGTAAGAGACAGGAGACAAATTTTGTAGAACCTCAATATGAGACGAAGAGACAAGATACAAGCGACATACGAAAAAAGATTTTAAGTATTTCCTATTCAGACTGGAAAAAGCTAGGTTTTTGAAAAGGAACATTGCATTACATGAAGAAAAATGCGAAGGAAGATAAGCCTTTTACGCTTAATGCTCATAATAAGGAACGTTTGGACAAGTGGGAAAAACTTGTTGCAAGTGGTTGATTTTAAGGGAGACTTGTAGTCTCCTTTGTCGTCTCATACCATGTTTAGTAGACAATTCCAAAAGACATAGGAGACGAATGCAGACGACAGACAGGAGACAGACATAGCGGACAAAGCGACATAATGCTAATAAAAAAGATACTAAATATTTCTTTAACTGACTGAAAAAGATGGTGATTTCTAAGGATATTCCACATTATATGAAACAAAAAACAGAATACAACTTTATAGTAGTTTGTTTATTAATTAACAATTATGTTAAAGTGTTCAAATTGTGGTTGTTCTGATGATCTAGCAATATGTTCGGAATGTAATACCATTGTTTGTAGTTCATGCTGTAAAAGTAATATTTGTGCAATTTGTCGTAATAGTATTTTCTATAGAATAAATAAAGAAAATGTCAATAGCTGTGCCGTTGATTTTGTCAATTTGAATAAGTTTCAAATTGGTTTTTATGGATTTAATCGAATCAATAAAAATCTAATGGCCATTATAAAATCATTAACACAAATAAATGAGTCCTTTGATAGTAATACTAAATTAGTTATTTTTCCAAACAAAAAAGAATCGACGGAATTTGTTCAAAAAATGGGTTATTCTTATACAAATAATGAAGAAATAATTAAAAATTCAAAGTATACTATTTTATCTACTCAAGAAGCTACCTTTTATTTGTTTAATTTTGAAAATGTAAAGTCTAATGAGATTCCTTTTCTAATTAAATTATTGATTTTACAAAAGATTGATTATGTGGAGGCGGCAAAAGATTTAGAAAAATACGAGAGAATCTATCGAAATGTATTGACCAATCTGAATAAAAGAGTTGGTGTCAATTTTGTTTCGTTAGATGAAGATGATTATAATATATTAGAAATATTTTCAACAGAATGCTATAAACATTTCCAAGAATATTTGGCTTATAGAAAATTATTGAGTGAAAACCCGAAGGATTTACTCGATTATTTGCATTATAAAATTGATACTATTAATAGGGGTTTGTCATATGAAAATGAGTGTTTTTATAGTAGAGACTTCTTCGGATTCTACCTTTATACACTCAGATTAAAACTTATAGGTAACTCTGTAAAGAAGAATCCCGAAATATATGCTATATTATACAAACGTATCACTGATAAAATTGAAGAAGCATTCTCCATTCTTAAAAATGAAGCTGTAAAGAATATATTTTTAAGCTCTTTATCAGATATAGATGCAAAAAATTTAGATACCTATCAACAGTACTTTAATTTTATAGAATCGTCTACTAACGATATTTCGAAACAAACTCCTTTGATTTTCTTAAGATACTCTGAAATATTAGTGCTCTTGAATCAATGTGAAAACTTGATTATGGAATCACAATCAATTATGATGTATTATCCTAAAATGAGGATTGTACCAAATCTATCTGAGATGCTCAAGTTTACCTTTGAAATAGACAGGATACTATCTTTCGAGATTCCAGTTCAATTTAGAATATTTTTATTGAATGCCAAATTCTCAATATTAAAAGAAATAATAATCCGCAGCAACGATAAACTTTTCTTTGATTTATTGTTAAAAACACATAATCAACTTGAAGCTATATTTTTACAAAATTATGAAAGATTGAAAAAAGACAAAATGTTTATAATTGACTTTGTGGATATTATTATACAGAAAGGTGGGATAGGTTACATACATTTTATATTCAACGAAATCAAAAATGCCAAAGAAGTTCTCAGAGAAAGAAGAGAATTGATTGATAAACATAATGTACCGTTTTCTTTAAAAATTGATATGCTATTTTTAAATTTCACTTTTTTCGAGGATTATAGTGATCTTAAAGAGATACATAAAATATGTCAAAATTCTTCATTGAACGATGAAAACATATTAGTTAATGGTTATAATGAAAATATTGAAAAAATAATTTGCAATTTTTCATATTTTTTCTTTGAAGACACAGAAAATATATTAGAAGTCTTGGATTTAATTGATGATCAAATCATTATTCCAGAACCAATTATTAAGAATATTTTTGAAAAAACGGGCATTGAGATTTTTATAGGGTTATTATATCACATTATCAATGCTACTAAGCAGAATTCACCAGTTCTACTAATTTCTGAAGTTGAAAAAGCATTGAAGCTAGCAGAGGAACAGAATGAAATTAATAGGCAAATGTATCCTTATGATTATTATTTACTAAAAACGTATGCAATAGTTGAAATTCTAAACGAGAATATGGATGAAGTAAAAAATATAATATCAAAACTTGATTGTTATGATTTAAAAACAAAGGATACATTTAAAGAAGCATTAATTTATTGGCTTGACTCAACATTAGGAATTTATAGCATAAATATTGAAATCCTTTCTAAATTAAATGATGTAGATGACCCTTGGTGCAATTTAATTTATAAAATAATCAATACAAAAATATGCAAAAGTCCCTATAAAAAGGAACTAGATGAAGTAAGTACATTAAAAACTGTTGCTGAACAATTAATAAAATTTAAAGAGATTGTCGAAAGAGACTGTATTAACACATTTTGGGAATCTAGAGTTAAAAATAAACTAATGCCTCAGCCAGAAAAGATTGGGAAATCGCTTTTAATTACATTTCTGCGAATGTGTGAATCTTATGGATACTATAACATTATTGTAACGGAAAAAGAAATAGGTGTGGGAAGGTGCGATATTTTTACATTATCAAACGAAAATGAAAATAATATTTTTGAATTAAAAATTGTTCAAAGCAAAAGCGATATCGAAAAAGGGATTAAAGAATTAACTTATTATACCTCGAAGGAAAAGTTAAAAGAAGGATTCTTAATATTATTTGATGCCAGAAAGCGAAGTCATAAAATTGAAGATATTGTAGTCAATGATAATAAAATAATTAATCAATTTGTGATAAATATAAATGATACAGCTCCATCAAAGCAATAGACATGGAGACCATATGAGTTAGTACATAAGCACAATTCTCATGTTAAAAGAAGGATGGAGATGTGAGAAAGAACTTTAAGATTAACTAACTCCTCACTAAATGTATACACTTCAATCATTAAACAACATTGAAAAACTTGACAGCAAAATCACAGAATTTTATTATTACATCTTTATCCAATTCAAACTCTTTTCTATTACCTAAATAGTTCCTCGAATTGGGATTGATTTCTTTGCCTTCTTTTAGTTCTTTGTACGTTATACATTTAATATGCTTTTTAGATACAAGTATAAAATAACAGTTCTCATAAGGATAATCTTCACTGCCTATATCTTTAAATGTAAGCGTTTCATTTTTTCTAAACTTCACCTCAATAAAATAAACATCGCCTGTTTTTGGGCTTTGAATAACAAAATCTGGCATTCTTCTGATGTTGTCTGCAACATCTCCTCGCACACCTTTTAGAAGATTCATAACTCCTGGTATTGTGTTTTCCATTCCATATCTAAAAACAGAGTAATTTAATTGTAAAAATAACTCTTCAATTAATGTTTCGGCAATTCGTCCTTTAATCATACTTTCAACAAAATTTGAACTATTATTTGAAAGTCCATTGGAATTAGTTTTTGATGAGGTTGTTTCTGCTTCAACTTCTTTTGTCTGGGAAACTTCTGTTGAACCTGTGTTACTTTTTTGATGTGTTCTGCATAAAGCACGATTATATTTTTTCATTGAATATTTATATTCAGCAGAAGTAATTTTTTCTTTACATTTTGAACAGAAATAATCCATAATATCAACGCCAAAAAGTTATAAAGTGCGTAAATATTTTAAAAGTTTCTACTTGATCAATTTGGAGGAATAAAATTCAAACATAGAACATTCTAAAATTCTGAGTATCTATTTTTCTAGTTACCTATATCCCAAAAACCAGGTGCGGGGTAATAGGTATCCTAGAAAATAGATACTCAAAAATTTAAGAAGTGAATTCTAAAAATAGAATAATTAAAAAATGTGAATGAACTTCATTTGAGTTCATCTGTCAGATTTTCAATTGTAGTTTTTGCTTCCTTGAATAATTTGATAGCATTATTCTTTTTATTTGATGTCATTTGCGTTAAATCATCAAGGTTATTGAAAATGATTCTATTATTACCAGATGGATGAGTAATAGAAATTATTTTTACATTTTTGTTCGCTAATGTTTTTTCTTTTTTCCAGTAATCTATTTGATGGAATCTGCGATCCTTCGAAGGCGTATCAAGGAAAATAATTAACTTTAAATTGTCATTCAATCTAAAATGCTTAAAAAAACATCCAATTTCATTTTGCACAGCTTTGAATACTTTTTCAGGAGGTTCAGCACTTCTTTTTACCGGATGGATTATTGCGCAATTAAATGCTTGTGTTAATTGAATTCCAGAAGCTAAACTATCATCCAAGTTATCGAACATAGCGTTCCATTTTGTCTTTGGATCATTTGTTTCCCAATATGGAATAATCTGACTTAGGTAATCAAACAAACCTATAGCATGCAAATACTTGAAGAGATTATCTCTCATATCATTTGCATAAATAGATGATAAGCAGGCTTCGTGTAACGATTTACCATTTTTTAGTGTTTTTACAAATAATTCATGACTTTTATCAGAGGTTGTTTTTCCACAAATAATTACATGAGGATTATCAGGATAATTTCCTACTGGGGCATAGTTGATAAAATGTTCATCAACTTCTACTGGAACTCTTATTTCTGTTGAAGATCCTGTTTTAATTTTTGCAAATTTATCCATGAATTTTTGTTTATCAGTGAAGCATGAGAGATTGCAGATATCAGTTATTTCTAGCATAGAAACACTCCATTATTTACTATATTTAAAAGAATTTTTCGATATCAACGTCATGGAGTGCAGCCTCTAAACTCAATACATCGTCTCCTCTAGCTAAGTTAAATCCTTTTGCTAAAAGGTATCCATTTACTTCGTTTTCAGTAACTTCATAAATATTGTCTTTTTTGTTTAGAGAAATCGTGTCACATGCAATCCTATATATATTTGGCATCAAAACTTCCCACCATTGTTCGTTATTTTTATAGTGGTCAATAACCGGATTAGGAACTACTAACCTCATATCAACCAAAAAATCAACTTTTGTATCTAATTTTTTATTGACTAAATAAATATTACAGTTGAAAATGGCTCCATTGTCATCTTCCCATAAAATCGATGTACCACTATCTTTTTGGACCATGGCTAGAGGAAAGAAATCAAATGTATAAGAAATGGTTTCAATATCTGTTAAATTACAAAATGGAATATTAATTTCATTTCTACCACTCATTGAACTTTTAGTAGGGAGTAATTTTCCACTATTTTCAATTAATGGTAGAATGTGTGTTTCTGTAAAATGGCTTAGTCTAGCAAACGGATAACAGCTTTCTTTTGATTCTTTATTCTTAGTATTATTCCATTTCACTCCATTGTCAGAATAATCTGATGTATGGCCTGGTATGTAAAAATAGGCGTTTAATACCAATTTGTTATGCTCTTTACTGACTATATTTTTAAGGGATTCACTATCTAACTGTATGAATACTTGAATTGAATCGTTTGTTTCTACAAGAAAAGTAAACATTTCTTGGTTAATACGAAAATCTAGAAGTCTAGCAACCCGACAAAATGTTTTGTCAATCCAAAAGCACAAAGGAAATAATGGGCTTGGGAAATTATTAATAGGTATAAATAGCACTTTTCCATGTTTTTCTTCAATTGAGGGACCTAAGACTATCATAATATCTCTCTGTTAACTTATTTATACCTATAAATAGAATATGTTTTGAAGTTTCGCAATAAGAATAATTATTTGAGGCTTAATTTATGACAATAGGAAGAACAATTTCAATTTACCTGCCAGATGCCAACCCACAAGGCATTAAAATATGTGATTTTTTAGATTCTATTGTCAAAACTGTTTCTAAATTCCAAACATATCTTGTCAAAAAGTAAGTGGAGTGATGAAAAAATGACAATGACTGCAGTTGATAAAGGAACAGAATTTGAAAATCAAGTTGCTGAAATTTATCGATTAATGGGGTATGAAACTAAACAAAATGTTGGCATTATGGGTCATCAAATTGATATTATTCTTTTATACACAATGCCTGATGGCACAGTTACTAGGACTGCTGTCGAGTGCAAATACATAGAAAAAGGGAACCTCCGAAAAAATGACGTTATGAGTAACATAAATAATCTTGTTGACATTGCAAGAAATAATGAAGTTGAAAATTTAATTGTAGTTACTACAAATGGCTTTGCTAAAGATGTTTGGGACACAGCAAAAAACAACAATATCCAGCTTTTGACAGTTGGACAATTACTTTCACAAACAGTCAATTTTGATTCCTACATTAATCGGATCATATATGATTTTGAGAATTGGCATGAGTATAGTGAAGATCACAGAAAACCAATTATCGAACTTTTTTATAAAGCCGATTTATATAATCATTATGTACATTTGAGGTGTAGAGATTCGCAATATCAAGTCTATGATCCTATCGATAGATATATTGAAAATTGGTTAAAAAACAATGATAAAAATCATATTACATTACTTGGGGATTATGGTACTGGAAAATCTTCATTTCTTTTATATTTGACCTACATACTTGCTAAATCATATAAAAATGACCCATCTGCCCTCCCCATACCAATTTTTATTTCGCTAAAAAATTATGCTGAAATTAAAGATATTAAAAAGACCATAATTGAGACTTTAGAAAATGATTATGATGTAACAGTTTACTCTCCAGCATATTTTCAAAAACTTCTCGAAGAAGGAAAACTCATTCTCTTATTAGATGGATTCGATGAAATGGAATCGAAATCTAAAAGAGACATGATTGTTAACAACTTCGAAGAAATAAACAAACTTGTTACTAAAAACTCAAAAGTCATACTAACGTCCCGAACTCATTATTTTAAAACACATTCGCATGTCAAAAATATATTCAATCCGCAATATGACGATGAATTATGGAAAATAGTTCGTAATAATCATAGGTTTGAAATTGTAGAACTTTTAGAATTCAACAATGAACAAATAATTGACTTTCTTCAGCGTCATACAAATGACTATATGGAAATGTGGAGAAAAATTAAATCAACTTATAACTTGGAAGATTTATCAAAGCGTCCAATACTTCTTGAAATGATAATTAAATCTCTCCCTAGGCTTATGAAAGCAGGAAAAGAGATTAACTCATCAGAACTTTATAAGGCTTATACCGATGTATGGGTTGATAGAGATGACTGGCGTTCGAATATGAGTATCAGTGAAAAGTCAGTTTTCATGGAAGAGCTTGCCTATCATATGTTTTCAAATAACATTCAAAGTGTTCCATACACAGATCTCAATGAATTAGTCGTAGATCATTTTCAAAGAAAAATAGTATCTTCAGAAGATGCCGATTTCTTTGATACTGATACAAGAACTTGTTCTTTTTTAAACCGTGATCAATCTGGAAACTATAAATTCATCCACAAATCGTTTATGGAATACTTTGTTGCAAAAAAGTTCTTTAAAGAAATTGAAGATAATAAAGTTAAATTCTTCAAGAATATGCCTCTAGTTCCAGAAATCATAGATTTCTTAAGTAAAATGAATTTAGATAAAAACAAGCTTTATGAGACTATATATTTCACTACCAATCGCAAGTTTGAGGAAGTAGGGTATATGGGAGGAAATGCTATTTCTATATTAGCTCATATGGGTGAAACTTTAACTAATACAAATTTTTCAAATACGATACTGAGGAATGCGATTTTAGATGGAACTATTTGTGATAATTCTGATTTTTCAAACACAGAATTGCAATCTTCTAGCTTTATTGATTCTTCATTGCTTTATGCCAATTTTGAAGCTGCAAATCTAGATGGGGCCTTAATAGAAGGAATTGGACATGTATCTTCAATTTCTTTAGACCAAAACAATGAGAACATTGCTTTCGGCACGATAAATGGTCATGTATATGTTGTAAACTTACATAATTTTAATAAAACATATAGTATCAAAGACACAAGTTTTAGTATTGAAAAGATTAGATTTTTTGGCGAAGACAAGTACTTGGGCTTTATAGACTCTAATAGTCAAATTTACATTTATTCTTTAGAATCTTTTGGGCAATGCTTGATGAAACAGAACGTACCAATTGATTCAGATTTCAATCCATATTTGGAAGAATTCGTTTTGTTATGTCCTCATGACAAGATAAAAATAATCAATGTTAAATCTAAAGAAGAGAAATTAATTGATTTAATTTATAGTGGTGAAACGTTTTCTAAAATTCATTATCTAGATGATTTCAATTTGATTTTGATTGATTCTAAAAATAATATCAGGATTTTAAATTTAGAAACAGAAGTACTTAGCAATATTATCCAGTCTAAATTGAATAATATTGATTTAATTGATTATAGGTATGAAGAGAATTTACTTTACCTTCGGCAAAACAACCGAATTAGCGAGTCTAATGAAAAGCATGCATTTCTTTTTGATTATGAGATAGTGAACCTTGAAAAAAAGGAATCTGAAACATTAAATGGAGTTAAAACCGGAGCAATATCAAAATTATATAATTTAATTATGTCTGTAGAACTTTACAAATATGATGTTAAGTTTAGAATCATGGATTTAAATCCACATAAATTTTTTATTGATTGGAATGGGGATTTTAAAAAAACTAGTGATTCATTATTACAATTTCTAAAAGATAAATTTAATCTCGATATTAGTAATGTAAAGATTAAAAAATCAGAGGATGGTAAATTAATTTCTATTTCTAAGTTTGAAAAATTAACAGAGATAATTATTGACGATGAGGAAAAAATTACAAATGTAAAAACGAGAGGTTTTTCACGTCCTATAAAAACGAAATTAGAAAATGGTAAATTAACTATATATGGAAAAAATATGGACTTGAGTTCCGTCGATACATCTCATGAAGACTTCTGTGAGATATTCACGATAAATAACTTTGAACATTTCTCTGAAGATGAGGAATCTGAAAATATCGATGACTTTCTTAGTTATCTCCTATTAAACGAAACGGCTGGTATAAAAATCCATATATCCCATAATAAAATGATTGAAATTTGTAAAGAATATTTAGTAGAGTTAAGGCTTGATAAAGCAAACGAAATAGCAATTTTACAAATTGGCGATATAGTTTATGATTTTAAAGTTAAAATAGAAAATGATTCTATATTGTTATATGATAGAATTCTAAAAGAATCTTATAATAATTCTCTTAATTTGCTTGATTCAGGAATCTACAACCCCACATTTATAAAAACCAACTTTTTGAATTATATTCCTCCAATTGCTTTTAGCAAAGATTCAAAATCCATTTACATTGCTGACTATTCAGGTAATTTATTATTGTGGAATTGGAGTAAAGAACCACCTCTTCAAGAGAAAGAACATATAAATTGGGATGGAAAACCATATGGATCCAAAACAATGTTGAAATCGAGATACATAAATCAAAATCTATTTAAATGTGATTATATGAATTTATGCAAAGTCTCAGGAATTAGAGAAGGGCAGCTACAAGAATTGAAGAAAATGGGTGCAATAGTTGAATGTCAAGAGTGAAATTATGTCATAATTGTTGATATAAGAATCTTTTATTCTTTTTATCTCTAACTTTACATTTATTCGTTTTTCATTTGTCGCTTTTCCTTGTTGCAGTTGTCTCGAAAATGTCGTTTTGTCCGCTGTGTCCGTCCGTTCATGTCTCCTGTCTGTCGTCTGCATTTGTCTCCCATGTCTCTTGGAATTGTCTCCTAATATAACATGAGAAGACAAAGGAGACTACATGTCTCCATCAAAATTAGCCATTTGCAACAAGTTTCTCCCACTTATCCAAACGTTCTTTGTTATGCGCATTAAGTGAAAAAGGCGCCTCAGCTTTCGCATTTTTCTTCATATAATGCAATGTTCCTTTTGAAAAACCTAGTTTTTTCCAATCGGAATAGGAAATACTGAGTATTTTCTGTCTTATGTCACTTGTATCCTGTCTCTTTGTCTCATATTGTGGTTCTACAAAATCTGTCTCCTGTCTCTTACCAACTAGGTACTGAGCTAATTCCCTAGTTTTCAGAAACATGACATAACTCCACATTGTCATATTCCCTTTGTAACTAACTCTCTTATTGAACCATAGATTGATCTCTTCAGTCAGTTTCTTAGCCCCTGTGGGCCTCAGGCGCAAGGAATAACTTTCAGTTCTAATGAAATCTTTCTTCTCCATGCAATCTCGTTCTATGAGACTTAAAACAGCGAGATCTACTAAGAACCTGAAAGGTTCTTGCAAGTCATAAGCAAGACTATTCTTGCTAGTATTCATTTCATGCAAAAAACCGACGTGGGGATCTAACCCCACAGCGTTGATGGCCCGGAGGGCCTCTGCCTCTAACAAAGCGTAGCCATAGTTAAGCATAGTGTTTACCATGTCCCCTGCCCCTTTGGGCCTACGGCTCGAATCAATTCTTGATTCATAATCGTATTTTTCAGGAATGGCTTTTGAGAACTCGTTCCAGTATTTGTAGGCAACACCACCTTCAACACCCATTATTTCCTTGATGGTCTTAGCCTTCTTTAGTTTCTCAAAGTCCTCTGTAAAATCATAATCAATTGTAGGGTAGCGTTGTTTAAGATAATCAAGCACTACAAGAGATTTATCAAACTTAGCCTCAATGAATTTCTTGGATATCTTGACTCTTGCTTTCTCATCTTCAAAAGCATGGTACTGAGCAAACTTAGTTTTGACATTAGTGCTCTCTGGAGGGAGCATTGTAGTCAGTAACTTTCCATCCCAATTGAGTATTGATATCTGCACATTGTGTTTGATTAGCCATCGGATAGCATCTAATGTTAGATTTCCTTTTCTTCCATAGATAATAACACTATCAATATCCATTCTTTTTGGTGAGAATACATATTCTTCAGGTTCTTCAGTGGTTGAGGATCTTCCATCTTTGACATGAAGTTTAGCTCCATTGACACGCATATCTATACCATGACCATTTAGTAGCAGGAATCTCATTTCAGATCAACTCCTGTAAGGTCAATTCCCGGAATACTGATACTCTCATCACGGTCTGCTATACCAAGATTCTTCTTTGCTTGATCTCTTATTTGAGAGAGAGCTTTGGTGTTTTTGTCTTTTCCATCTGTCCTCAATTCTCTTTCAAGATTGAAAAGCTCAGTCCGATGGTTCTCAATTACTTTTGCTGTATATCTTTTATTATACTCATCTTTAACATCAGAGAGATCATCCATTGTTCTAGCATCTTTGATAAGCTGATCAATCACTGCTTTATCATTATACATTCCAAGTAAAGCGATGACATGCCCTCTCAAAGCAGGACGTTTTTTGAGTAATGAGGAGTTATCTACTAAAAGTGGCTTCAGTTTACCTAGTAAAACAGGGATATTGCTTGGTTGAATGTTTTTGTTAATGATATGGTCAGAAAGAATTACTAAAATTTGATATGTTAATTCAATATCATCTTTGTTGAGGTTTTTAGCAAGGATGTCCAGTTGTAATGGATTCAATACATAGACCTTTTTGTAACTATCTATTTCAAATAAAGCCGCTAACTTATCTTCAGAATTGCCCCCATCAAAAAGTTTAAAGACAGAATCTACGTGATTTGTAATTTCTTTATTTTCTTTCATTACAATATACTTCACACGACCATCAGACTCTTCAATACCATATTTTTTAATTTGCTTTGAATCTAATATCTCTATAAATCCTGCTTCAGCTATATTTTTCAATTTACGGTTAATTGTTCTTAGGCTATAACCACGTGGATATTTTTTCAGAAAATGATCTATTACTTTCTCTTTCTTTACAATACCATAGCCACCTAGGTATTCCTTTAATTCTATGCCAAAGTCAGTGTCATTATTATTTTTATCTATGCCAAAACCCCATTTACACATAAACTTAATTTGTCAAATCCGATGTCACATTATATGTCAAATTTGAATATAACTCATTCGGTTCTTTTGAGTATTGATGAATAAAAATCAATGTAAAAATAGGCTAACGATAACGTTAGCACCCTATTATAGGGAGAAACTCGAATTGATGTCTGACTTCTTGGGCTGTTCCCAGGCTGAAGTTGTAAGAATAGCTTTAATCAAACTCTGGGAGCAAGAGAAATGACTAGAAAGAAGTTCTCTGAAAATTTCAGGACCTACAGAGAATGGTTAAAAGCCCAATCAAGGGATACTAGATATGGAAAGCGAATCATCCGAATGCATGAGCGTTTTCCGAATCTGACTCTTAAAGAGTTAAGGAGTGTAACGCTAAAAAGCCATAATCTAAGCACCAAATCTTGGATGACTCTCTCATCACAAGAAAAAAGAGATCGAAATCTAGCATTCAAACTGCTCAGAGAAATGAGAAATGGAAACTATCTGAGTCATGCAGTTGAAAAGCTAGGAATCAAGAAGGATTTTGCTATCAAGCATCTTGGAACGAACCTCTACAAGTCAGGAGGAAAGTGGAATGTCACAGCTTCAGACAGTCTAGAGGCTGAGATGTTGATGTATGTGAGAGGCGAAGGGCTACGGTCTATTGTTACCATTAGTTCGAAGGATAGGTCGTTGCTAGGAAAATACTTCTCTCTAGTATCAAAGGCACTGAAGAACAATGATTCTTCAGTTTTGGATCAGTTCAAAGACAAGACGATTGTTGATGCTGATGGTAAAGTTCACTATTTTGAGACAAACCTTGATAGGCTCTACGAAATAGCAGAAGCACAGGAAGAACCTGAATTTTTAGAGATATACAAACACTGAGAGATGAAATCATGGATAAAAACACTTATAAGAACAGTATAAAGAAACAAAAGCTAGATGGAAAAACATCCCTTCGCTGCATAAAGTGTGCAGAAGATGACGCAAGTGTAATTGAAATGCATCATGTGTATGGAAGAAGCAATTCAGATGAAATGATTCCCCTATGCAAGAATTGTCATGCAAAGGTTACAAACGAACAAAACAAACTACCTCGTAAAGTAAGGTCTGGAAATGCTTCTCCTGATGATAGATTGAGATTTATCCTCGTTTCTATTGGTGCATTACTGGAAATGATAGGCAAACAACTTCGCCTTATTGGACAGGGAGTTGATTCACTATGAGTACGGCTGCTGTAAGGGCTTACACATTAAAGTGTAAGCCTGCCAAAAGAAATTATCCTCAACGACAAGAACCCCCCTCAAAGCATGAAAGAGTGCTTGTTTTTGATACTGAAACAACGGATGATCAGTATCTAAATTTCAAAATAGGATATTTTGAGATATTCCAAGATGGATACATTCAGCATAAAGGATTAATCTATGATTCTTCAATGCTAGATGGTCGTGAGAACAAAGTCACTCTTACATATTCCAAAAAACAAGAACTTCTACTCTATTCATTGGAGGAATTTGTTAATGAAGTATTCTACCCCGAAATATTCGGACTTGGTACACTCTGCATTGGCTTTAACCTTGCGTTTGACATTAGCAGGATAGCAAAAAGTTCAGGCGATTCGAGAAAGTGGAACAAAGGAGGATTTACACTTACCTTATCAGATAATCCTTTCAATCCTCCTATAATTATCCGTAAGATGGGAGAATCTTATTCTTACAAGTTCTCTACAACCAAGCAGAACAAAGGTGAAAACAAATTTTCAGGTCATTTCCTTGATGTTCAAACCCTTAGTGAAGTTCTCTTGCAAAAGAAACGAATCTCACTTGAAAAGGCTTGTGAACTACTTGACACCAAACACAAGAAAATAAAGGATATTGAGCATGGTACTGTAACTAAAGAATATATCGACTATTTGATTATGGATGTCAAGGCTACTTATGATGTTTACAGAGAGCTGCTTGATGAACTAGATCTGTATCAGATAGATATTCCCTTGACAAAGATCTTCAGTGCCGCTTCCCTTGGCAAAGATGCTTTGAAACAGCTTGGTATTCAGTCTTTCCACACGCAGAATCCTTTGTTCTTACCTGATGTACTTGGTAATATAATGACAGCCTATTTTGGTGGTAGATGTGAATGCATGCATAGGCTCCAACCTCTGAAAGTCACAGTACTTGATTTTACAAGCATGTATCCTACTGTCACGATGGTTCTTGACCTGTGGAAATTCATAATTGCTGAAAAATTAAGTATGAAAGACGTTACCAGTGAGATAAAGAACCTGCTTTCAAAAGTCTCCCTTGAGTACCTACAAAATAAGGATAACTGGAAGGACTTTGTAGTGATGGTTAAGGTCATCCCTAACAAAGACATACTTCCGGTGAGAATGGATTACAAGGGTAAGAAATCCTCTTTTAATGTAGGAATTAACTATCTAACATCCAAGTCTCCAATGTGGTTTTCCTTGCCAGATATTATCAGTTCAGTGCTGTTAACAGGCAAAGTTCCAGAGATTGTTGAAGCCATCCGATTTATTCCTTCAGGCGTACAGGACAGTCTTGTAAAGTCATCAATCCTAGGTATTGAGCTTGACCCTAGGAATGACAATCTCGTTCAGACATTTGTTGAAGAGAGGCAAAAGATCAAGACTCGAATAAAAACTTTGGATAGATACTCAGCCGAGTATAGACATCTTTCAAGTCAGGCACAGGCCATCAAGATCCTTGTTAATGCTATGAGCTATGGTATTTTCATTGAACTCAATCCTGAAGACAAGAAAAGTGATATTGAGGTCTATGGTCTTGATAGCTTTGATACATCTGAGAATAGGTATGAAAAAGAAGGGAAGTATTTTCATCCACTGCTTGCAGTGATGATCACTTCCGGTTCACGCCTGTTTCTATCCATGGCTGAGGCCAAGGTAAAGGAGCTTGGCTCAGTCCATGCTTACATGGACACTGATTCGGTGTTTGTTCCACCTGAGCATGCTCAGGATGTTGTGGATTACTTTCAGCCGCTTAACCCTTACAGCCTTGATATCTCTCTGCTTAAACCTGAAAAAGAGGATATGTGGTTCTATGGGATATGTTCTAAGAGATATGCTCTTTACAACAAGGAAGGAGAGAACTTCAGCTTCTATGAGCATGAGAGGTCTTACAAACTACATGGATTAGGCCATTTGACCAATCCCTTTCCTAATGGCAATAAAGACTGGCATGCTGATGTCTGGTTGGATATTCTTCGCTTACATTATGGGATTATAACACGAAGGGACATTCAAGAAAAGTACTCATCGCTCTATGCGATTTCAAGGCTTACAGTCAGTACTTCAAATATATTTCATATGTTTGATTCTCTGAATGAAGGGAAGGAATGGAAAGAAACAATAAAACCTTTCAATTTCTTCCTTGTAGGGTTTCAGGTCATAGAAGAAGATGGTCAGGCTATCAAGCCTATTGCGCCTTTCTCCAAAGACCCTCAAAAGATAGTTTATGAGCCGTTTGTAAACAAGTATTCAGGTGATATCAAGCAAGGTGCTGAGTTCTTCAAGCCTTTGAGCATGACAATATTGCAGTATGCAGAACATCCTGAGTACAAATATAAAGGGAATGTAGGACCAATGAAACGCAGACACATTCATGCTGACAATGTTGTTCTGATAGGAAAGGAAGCTAACAACATTGATGATCAGCCTTTGGAAATATATCCTGCACAGATTTTTGTCAACAAACAGGAAATTATGGATAAAATAATGGAATTAACTCCTGAGATGGGGAGAAAAGTTGGGATTGCTTACAGAGGTACGCTGAACAGGATTCAAGATAGGATACGAACAACAGGAGACATCAATCTGAATGCTAGGTTTATGAGGAAACTTGCGGATAAGCTAATGTGAGAGCTTATTCATCTTTTTATTTTTGCTTATAATTTAATTAATTCAAAGCAGAGATACTTGTGTATTTGCATTCAATAAAAATATTTATTCTTAGAGGCAATTTAATTATTTCATGTATAGTAACACCATAGTATCGAATGATGATATTAGTCGCATATGGGGAAATGATGGATTCAGGGTATTCCTTAGTCACAAGAATCAGGTGAAAAAAGAAACTGCAGATTTGAAGGATAGATTAAAAACGTATGGTATTACGTGTTTTGTTGCACACGAAAATATTGAACCTACACTTCCATGGCAAAATGAAATAGAGAAAGCTCTTTTTTCAATGGATGCACTCGTAGCTCTAATAAGTGAAGGTTTTCATGATAGTGACTGGACTGATCAAGAGATTGGTGTTGCTTTTGGAAGAAAAGTTCCAATTGTTTCAGCTAAACTAGGAGATAATCCTCGTGGTTTTCTTGGGAAATTCCAAGCGCTTCCCTGTAATTGGGAGTCTGCTGCTGAAGAAATTGTAAAAATATTGATTAAAAACGAAAAAATGATAGATGCATATATCAATATGGTGAATAATTGTAATAGTTTTGCTGAAGGTAATATACTTTCAAAATTATTACCTCATATCACTACTCTCTCGGAATCACAAATTAGTAATTTAATATTTGCTTTTAATGAAAATGAACAAGTAGCTTACAGTCATGGATTTGATGGAACTAAGCCATTTGAACATGGTAATGGATTAGTTTACCATCTCAATCGGGTAACAGATAATCAATATGAATATACAGATGACAAAAAGATTAGAATTAAATGATAGTTTTATTTACATATAATTTATTCATACTGATAAGTTGTTAAAGGGAAAACTTACAGGTAAGCTCGTGTGAGCGCTTATTTTTCCTCCATATTTCCTTTTCTTACAATATCATCAAGTGTTTTACCATCTTTATCTTTCCAAAGTTTCCATCCGTTAGCAGTTCTAGCAAGTACAACGGAAGCAGCCATAGAAGGTGAAGAAAAAGTGAAGTCCTCCTGAAAAACATAAACGCCATTTTCTTCTTTGAGTATCCCTTTTTCGATGAGGTTAGCTCTAAAGGTTTTGATACTTTGTTGAATCGAGGGAGTCTCTTTTATATTTGACTTTGATCCTTTATTGACGATGAATCCTTCTTCTGTATATTCACCCACTGCATCAGCATCCTTGCTTTTGCAAAAGTACATGTTTCTCTTGCTACGTTTTACCTGCTCGAAAATAGGATAACCAAGAGTAGCCATTATAATCTTCAATTCATCAAAGAAACGTAAAACAAAGTCTCTATCCTGATCTGTTAAGGAAGATCTAGTTGGAGTATTACAATTTTCTAAAACACATTTATTAATCAATTTAGCCTGCTCACAGGCATGATTTTCTAGATACTTGATGTGTGCCTTGTTCAAATTATTCTTTTCCGAAACAAAGCATATGACCTGATTCCAGAAATCTTTCTCCTTGTTATGCTTGTTAAGCCTAGTTAAAAGTACTTCGGATTCTCCAACATACACTTTTGGCTTTCCCACTTCATCTTTTTCACCTACTAAGAAGTAAAGGCCTGGTTGTTCAAGCTCTGATCTTTTTAACCCAATATCTAACTTTGCTCGAGGAATAGAGACGGCTTTGACAATAGAATCAAAGAATTCACAGATCTTAATACCTTGAGGATTGGCATCTGGCAGGTAAATTGAAATTGTTCTTCCTATTGTCATGAATTGAACCTCGAAATTATTTATAAATATATGTCATGTCCTCTTCCCAACAGTGTAAAAAATAATGAGTAGGGTATCGTTTTTGTTTTAATTGAATCCCACTGTTCTAAAAATCCATACTTCAAAAGAACCTGTTCAAATATGGCCTCAGCCTCAATCAGTGTAAGTTCACGATTTTCCTTAAGGCTCAATGTATGTAATGTATTCGAGATTTCAGTAAAAAGTATAAAGTATTCTCTCATGTCAATCAATTCAAATTCATACAGCGATTCTATTCTATCCATTAACCACCCCAGTTTTCTCGCCTTGAAAACGAGCCTTGCCAATGAACATTCAACCTCCCTGATTTTATAATCATTAAGCATTCCTAACATCCTACCTATGAAAGATGCTGCATGATTTGCTGGAATTGGGAATAATGTAGCTAAAACTGCTTGAGCACCATTGCATAAAAAGTGATTAGCAATACCCCCGCTAAAAGCGCTAGTCGAAGCAGTCTCACATCCTATTAAAAATACTATTGGAGGCATATCAGTTATTTTTTTTAATGATTCAAACGACAAAACATCTTTCTCAAATATTAATTGTCCCTTATCACATTCATCATTATAGGTTGCATGGCCATAATATATTAATATTTTAGGTTTAATTTTATTAACCAAATCGACAAAATCATTCGAATCTTTTGCATGCTTAAAATTTAAATTATAGCCTTGTTCCTCACAAGTTTTTTTGAATAATTTATACTCTTCGAATATTGGATCATTGGTATTAATTGAATTGATATGTAGAACTTCATTAAAGGAAGAAAAATCAATTTTTCGAGGTAAATTGTTGAAATTATTTATGTTATATAGCAACAGATTGAGGGGTGTTATAGGAATCCTTGTTACTTCATACTTTTGACAAAAAGTTTCGTTATCTCCTGTAATCATCAATTCAAAAGGCAAATCAGAAAATATTGTATATTTGTCTACATTCAATTCACTGATTAATTCATGGTAGTTACTTGGGAAATTCAATGCCAATTCTTGTTGAATTCCAAAAAAGTAGTTCATTATTGCTTCATAAGAACCACGAGATTTTAGATTGTAACGCGCCATATTAAGTTTAATAAATAAACTTGAAGGAACTGTAACAGTTTTAAGTACCGGAGATAACTTTCGAGAGGCATAAAGAGATACTAATGAAGTAAGGAAAGAATTTTCTGCATCTCTTGTAAAACCTAATCTAAAACACATATCTTCGAGTTTTTTACTCTCCTCTTCTGGAATATATGTTGGGATTGAGAAAGTAACTGCTTTTCCACCTTTCAAAATCGATTCAATTATAGTTTTAATTTCGGTTTTGTATTTTCCATCAAATTTCAATTGAAGATTTTCAATAATAGCATTCTTACAAGCAATATTTACAGATGGTATTAAGAGTATTATTTCTTGGCTAACATATAAATTTTCAACATCATGTATCCCTTTTTTTATGGAGATATAATTTTTTACATTTTTTTGTGCTGGGGCAGTTTTTTCTTTTTTGAGAATTTTTTTTCCACTCTTGAGTACATATTTGGGAATATTAACTGTTTCTATTTTTCCATCTGAGTATAAAGATAGAAAATAATCAGTTCTTTTTTCGCTTATTATTTCATTGGTAAGATTAATATTTTTTAGGTAATACTCATCTGGATCTAGATTCTCAGATTGAGTGGGCTCAAGGTGTATAGGCAACTTACCTCTAGCTCGACTAAAAACAATTTCATTCGACTTACATAATAAGCTGTTATTTATTTTAATAGCAGGTAAGAATTTTTTTTTAGCAATAAATGAATCTTTAAATTTGATCAGTTCAATATTTTTGTGATCAAACGTTTCACAATGCACAAGTTTCTCTAAAATTTTTAGATACAGTTCAGGAATGATTTGATATGGAGTCTTGTTTTCAACAAAAATAGTAGGATAATTTTTTAGTTCATTTTCATATTTTATATATGTAATTACTATTGTCGAATCAGGTATGGCATATTTTTTAATTAAGTCGATTGAATTAGATTCAAATGCAAAAAAAATGTTATTTGTATCACTATTTTGCACAACTTTTCTAATTAAATCTATATGATTTAGGGGATAAAAGTTAATCATTGGTGACATGCCATAAAAATTATTTGCACTCATCCATTCGTAAGAAAAGTTAATCGAGTTATATGGTAATGAGGAAGCTAAATCTATTGCAAAATGATGATTTACCCAATTTATTGGAAGCAAATTGAAAGGTGTAGCTTCCTTTAATGAACTGTCGACTTCTACGTAAATATTAAATGGTTTTGAGAGTTTAAGCAATTATATTCCTCATTGTCTAATTTTTTACAATTAAAACAATTAAAAATATAAATGTGTAACGTTTTAAATTTATATTCAATGTATATTACTTTATCATATATGCAAGTAACTATTCAAACATTATAAAATTCTGAGTATCCATTTTCCCAGATACCTATTACCCAAAAACCAGGTGCGAGGGGTGGGATTTGAACCCACGAAATCCTTCGATACTGGATCTTAAGTCCAGCGCCTTTGACCAGCTGGGCAACCCTCGCTTTTAGAATAGTATATGTTGTCCGTAGTTGTAAACACCTGATAAATACAATTAAGTTACTTAAGCCTTATTATAGCAATTATGAAGATAAGATTTCTTGGAACTGGTGTCGGGATACCCCAGGTTGGACGGGTGCAGTCCGGGCTTATCATGGAGATGGATGGAAAGCCGGTACTCTTTGATTGCGGCTGCGGGGTTCTCGGACGGATAGCAGAAGCGGGTTATGACCATACGGATATAGATAATATCGTGCTGACACACCTCCATCTTGACCATGTGGGGGATGTGCTTGCACTGCTCAAGGCCAACTGGCTCGTGGGTAAGACGGATATGCGTATTTTCGGTCCGAAGGGAACACAGGAATGGTTTGGAAAGGTCATGGAGACATACGACTACCTCAAGGACAGGTTCGAGGTCGAGATCACCGAACTCACCGGAGGCGAGAGATTCACACCTGAAGGCATTGATTGTAGTATCACATGCACACCCACGGTCCACAGTACCCCATCCCTGGCATATCGCGTGGAATGCGAAAACAAGGCCGCGATCTACACAGGTGACACAGAACCATCGGAACCGGTATTCAGGTTCGCAGGCGGAGCCGATGTCATGATACACGAATGTTCCTTCCCTCTTGGCTTTGAGATGACAATGCACACCACACCTGACATGTTCACGGACGTACTGGACCATGTCACACTGGACGTAAGGAAACTGTATTTTCTGCACCTCTATCCCCAGATGCAGGGACACGAACAGGAAGCGGTTGATCACATAAAGCAGCACTTT
>Ga0182238_1000167_pt1 | contig 22492 bp, 21 predicted proteins | sample hydfrates6_PW_90_FD_132439 | JGI IMG/M metagenome (GOLD analysis project Ga0182238, IMG submission 132439) | Subsurface microbial communities from deep shales in Texas, USA - hydraulic fracturing test 6_PW_90 | ecosystem: Environmental > Aquatic > Deep subsurface > Shale gas/oil reservoir >... | reverse complement strand
TCATCATTCTGGGACGTCCCGGCATCCGCTTCCGCATAGGCATAGCCGTAGTTGGAGTAGTAGTCGCTCAGGCTCTGCAGATCGTCGCGCATAATGGATTGGTCGTAGTACTCTCCCTCCTCGGCCAATTCGTCCAGTTTGATCCGCTTATAGAGTTTTTCCTCGGAAAATATGACATCTCCAGTGAAGGAAACCTTGCCCACTTTGTATCGTTCCCCTTCAGATACATGAAAGGTAACATAGATGCCGTCATCCTTGAATTTTACCTCCGGCTTGCCCACCCGGGCGTCCACGAATCCCCGGTTGGCGTAGTAGGCCTCGATAAAGGCGGCGTCTCTTTCCAGAAAATCCTGTTTCAAAACGCCCCGGCCGGTTATCCAGGACAGGAATCCGCGTTCGGTTAAGGCCAGTTCGTCTTTTATATCGTCCGGGTCCAGCTGCTTGGCGCCCTGTATCTTGATTTCCTCGATGTACAGCTCTTCCCCTTCCTTTACGTTTATGTTCAGACGGGCCTGTCCGGATTCGTTCTTCTCCAGGTCGTAGTCCACCTGGGCATTGTAGAATCCGTCTTTGTGATACATCTCCCGGATTTTGTTCAGATCTTCCTGGAGTATCTTCGGGTTGAGGACTGAGCCGGTCTTGGTGCTCATGGCCTCCAGGATGTCGTCGCTGTCAATTTCATCGGCCCCGTGAACGCTGATGGCCTCGATGCGCGGTTTTTCCTGGACATTTATTATGATCTTTTTCCCTTCCTGGGTATCCTGGACATTGAATTTGATGTCTTCAAAATAGCCCAGATCGTAAAGCCGCTTTAATTCCCGGTTCAGCTTCTGCGGGTCGTACAGGTCTCCTTTGCGGATTTTGAGCCGCATCAGGACCACGTCCGCGTCCAGTATCTTGTTCCCGGTAACCGTGATTTCCGCGATACGCTCCTTTTGCATGAGCTCTTGCTTTATTTTCTCCTCCATTTTTTGCACTGCCGGGAGGATATTTATGGTCCCTTTTTCCACGACAAACAGGGATTTGGGAGTCTTCAGCCCGAATGCCTCAACCAGGCGGGCGTCAATGCTGATTGTTTCCCCTACCTTGCTCAGACTCCCGTAAACCGCGTACTTGGCCCCGGAAAGCAGGGCCAGGTCCTTTACAGTACTTAGATCCAGGGTCTTTACTCCCTGGGACTGGATCAAATCCCTGGTTTCCTCCCCGGAAACGGTTTCAAACCCGTCCTGGTTAAGCTGCTCCCGGAGCAGGTTGGGCAGGGAGGTGTTCAAGTATTGCAGTTCCTTTTCCGCGTTTATCTCAAAAGGCAAAACGATCACCTTTATGCTGGCTCCGCCTGCTTCGTCAGCTGCGGAAACCGGGCCGGACGTGGCAGTCAGCAGAACCAGGGCAAGTGCGGCCCCTGCAAGGGCAAAACCTTTAGTCAAGCGCATGGAGTTCTCCGGAGTGTATTTCGTACCTGGTGTCCATGGCCGCGGCCAGATCGCGGTTGTGCGTGACCAGGACCAAGGTGGTTTCCAGGCTGTGGTTCAATTTTAATAAAAGGTCCTTTATGCCGTTACCGGTGCGTTCATCCAGGTCACCGGTGGGTTCGTCAGCCAGGATTACCCGCGGCTGCATCAAAATGGCCCTGGCTATGGCCACCCGCTGCCTTTCTCCTCCGGAGAGGGTGTTTACCGCCTGGCGGCCGCGTTCCCGCAGGCCAACTTTTTCCAGGGCCTCACCGGCCATTTCCTTGGCGACTTTGATGTCCGTGCCGGATATTATGGCCGGCATGGCCGCGTTTTCCAAGGTGCTGAACTCGGGCAGAAGATGGTGAAACTGGAAAACAAACCCGATTTTTTTGCTCCGAAACCGGGCCAGATCTTCCGGGCTTAAAAGGGCAAGGTCCCCTCCTTCGAAGAGTATTTTCCCCCAGGACGGCTTATCCAATCCGCCCATTATGTGTAAAAGAGTGCTTTTGCCCGATCCCGAGGCCCCCAAGATGGCTACTGTTTCTCCGGGTCGGATCCGCATATCAATTTTATTCAGGATTGTCAGTTCCTGGATTTCCGAGGTGAATTTCCGGCCTATGTCCTGCAACTCGTAGATCGGATTACTCATAGCGAAGGGCCTCGGAGGGGTTCAGTCCGGCTGCCTGTTTGGCCGGGTATATGGTGGCCAGAAAACACAAGAGCATGGCCACTGCGCCTATAAGCAAAAGGTCGCCCGTCTGCAGAAGGACCGGGAGGTGATCCAGGTAGTACACGTCCTCGGGTAGCTGGATGAACTGGTATCTTTCCAAGAGCCAGCAGGTGCCGAGACCGAGCAGGAAACCGATGCCGGTGCCCACCGCTCCGATGATCATGCCCTGCAGAACGAAGATCTTGCGGATCATTTTTTTGGTCGCTCCCATGGACATGAGGATGGCTATGTCCCGGGTTTTCTCCATGACCAGCATTATAAGCGTGGTCACGATGCTAAAGGACCCGACCAGAACGATCATGATCAGGATTACGGCCATGGCGGTTTTTTCCAGTTTAAGCGCGGAAAACAGGTTTTCGTTCATTTCCATCCAGTCCCGGACGTAAAAGGGGTACCCTCCCAGGTTTTCTTCCAGGGTGCTGGCTATTTCGCCCGCCTTGTACACGTCGTTTACCCGGACTTCAACACCGGTGACCATGTCCTTCTCAAAGCCCAGGATATCCTGGCTGGCCTTGATCGTGGTGTAGCCCAGGGAAGAGTCGTATTCGTACATCCCGGTGTCAAACACCCCTTTGACCCGGAATTTTTCTATTTTCGGGGAAAATCCGGCAGCTGATTTTTTCCCGCTGGGAGAAAGTATGTTTACCTGGCTGCCTATACCGATGCCCAGCCGAGAGGAAAGTTCCTGGCCTAAGATGATGCCCGGCTCTGGATCGTCGGCCTTTAGGTCCTCAAGGCTGCCGGACTTCATGTCCCGGCCGATGCTGAGGACCCCGGCCGCACCCTGGGGGTCGATCCCGCGCAGGACAATGCCCTTTACCCCGCCGGGGGTGCTGAGCATGACCTCGGAATAAATAAACGGGGTGGCTCCGGCAACTCCTTCTTTGGAGGCGATTTCCGAGCACAGCTCCCGGTATTCCGGGATCCCGGATTTGTAGTTACCCACAATCACGTGGGCGTTTACTCCGAGTATCTTGTTGCGCAGATTGGTGCTGAAGCCGTTCATCACTCCCAGGACAACGATGAGCGAGGCCACCCCGAGAGCGACCCCGGCCACGGAAACAATGGAGGTTATGGAGATGAATGACTGTTTTCTGCGGGCCAGGAGGTATCTGCTGGCGGCAAAGAGCTCGAATTTCATCAGCTGGAGGATCCTTCGCTTCTGAGCAGAGGAAAGAGAATGACTTCCCGGATGGAGGCCGAATCAGTAAAAAGCATTACCAGGCGGTCTATGCCGATGCCCTCCCCTCCGGCCGGAGGCATCCCGTATTCCAGGGCCCGCAGGTAGTCGTCGTCCATGAAATGGGCCTCTTCGTCCCCGGATTCCTTTTCCTGCAGCTGTTGCTGGAAACGGCCGCGCTGATCAAAGGGGTCGTTCAGTTCGGAAAAGGCGTTGGCCATCTCCCGGCCGCAGATAAACAGCTCAAAGCGATCGGTAACATCCGGATTTTTTTCGTTTCTGCGGGACAGGGGAGAGATGTCCGTGGGGTAGTGATAGATAAAATGGGGCTGAATGAGTTTGGGCTCCACCAAAATGTCAAAGAGCTTGGCCTGTAGTTTGCCCAACTTTTCCCCGACCTGGGCGTTTTCCCCATGTTTTTTGACCAGGTTGCGGGCCGTTTCCCAGTCCTGATAATCCTCCGGGGCGAGTCCGCCGATGTCCTGAAGGGCCTGGTGAAAGGTTATCCTGGTCCAGGGCGGGGTCAGATCGATTTCCTGTCCTTGATAGGAGATCGTTGAGGAGTTGAAAAGCCGGGTGGAGATAAAATTGAACATCTCTTCCGTGAGATCCATCAGCTCCAAAAATTCTGCATAGGCCATGTAGAATTCGAGCATGGTGAATTCCGGGTTGTGCTGGGTGGAGATCCCTTCATTGCGGAAATTGCGGTTTATTTCATATACGCGCTCGAACCCCCCGACTAGAAGCCTTTTTAGGTATAATTCCGGGGCTATGCGCAGGTAAAGCTGCATATCCAGGGCGTTGTGGTATGTGGAAAACGGCCTTGCCGTGGCCCCCCCGGGGATTGGCTGCATCATGGGGGTTTCCACTTCCAGGAAGTTCTTTTGGTCCAGGAAGTCCCGGATCAGGCGGATGATTTTGCTCCTGACAATGAATATCTCCCGGGAACCGGAATTGACCGCCAGATCCAGATAACGCTGCCGGTACCTGGTTTCCACATCGCGCAATCCGTGGTACTTCTCCGGAAGAGGTCGCATGGATTTGGACAAAAGAGTAATTTCTTCCGCCTTTATTGTCAGTTCATCGGTTTTGGTCCGAAACAGGCCGCCTTGGACCCCGACTATATCCCCGACATCGAATTTCTTGAACAGCTGATATTCTTCCGTTCCCAAGGTGTCTCTCTGGACAAAGACTTGAATGCGCCCGGAATGATCACGGAGCTGAAGAAAAGTAACCTTTCCGAAGGAACGCAGGGCAACAATCCGCCCGGCAATGCGGAATGTTTCACTTAGCTCCTCCAGTTCATCCTTGTCCGAATCCTTAAATCGGCTGCACAGATCGGCTATCTCGGTGTCCTTGCGGAATTCATTCGGATACAGTCGGACGCCGGCCTCTTTAAGGGTTTCGGCCTTTTCCAGCCGGTGCTGAAGCACCTGGCTCAAATTGTCCTGTTTGTTCTGTTTCTTCCCCAATTATATCTCCTTAATAAAGATGTGGACTTGTTTTCCCGCGTAAAGCGTTATGATACGTGGTCGGGACAAAGAGGCGCACACAAAGGCCTTTAAGCAGCAGCCCGAAATCGGTCCTTGTAAACAGATCCTGCCATCAAGAGGCATTTTTTCGCTTGAAGCTTTTTAAATTTTAGGAATATAATACAAATGGACCGGATTTTTCTCGAGAACGCCAAAGGGCAAATTAAAGAGGTCTTCCCGCTGTTAAGCGAGCCCCGGTCCTTATTCCCGGCTGATTTAACCGTATGAGACGACATGGTTTAAGTCGAAAATACCCTTTCGGCCATGCTTTTGGGCGCTATTCCTAAAGAACTGGAGGTGTCCGAGCTTAAGCAAAGGGATCAATTAACTTATTGGAAAAAAAATGGGCAGTCAAGAATAGCCGCGGGAGTATACGGTCCTCACCTGCTTGTTTCTGATTCCTTTGTCCTGCAGTAATTCGATTTGTGCATTTTTGTCTGCAAGAAATAAAGTTCCCAGGAATGTAAAATTTATAAGTTGCATTTATGTTCGGGGATGTTTGTCCGCAACTGTTGCATTTTTTGCCGCAAAAGCAAGCAACTGCCGAAGGGCCAAGAAAAGACTTGACCTGATCTGTAAATATGCTAGATTAAGATATAATATATGTTCTTTTTGTGTGAACAAATGTCATAAAACTAAAAGCATGTGCAGGTAATCTATGGAAAAAATTGTTGTCCAGAACCTATTTAAAATTTTTGGGGATCATCCGGAAAAAGCCCTGAAAATGTTGGAACAAGGGGCTGGTAAGGATGAGATTATGGAGAAGCTTGGCAACCCGGTTGGTGTCGCCGACGTCTCCTTTGATGTCAAAGAGGGAGAAATTGTCGTTGTCATGGGGCTTTCCGGCAGCGGTAAGTCCACTCTTGTCCGGTGCATAAATCGTCTCTTTGAGCCGACTGCAGGAAAGATTATTGTGGACGGAACCGATGTAATAGGCTTGGACCAGGATGAACTCATGCGCTTCAGACGGGCCAAATTCGGTATGGTTTTCCAGAATTTCGCGCTTTTTCCCCACCGCCGGGTGGTGAATAATGTTGAGTTCGGTCTGGAAGTCCAGAAAGAGGATCCGGACAAGATGCGCAAAAAGGCCATGGAAGCTTTGGAGATGGTCGGTCTCAAGGGCTGGGAGGAAAGCTTTCCCCAGGAACTCTCCGGCGGGATGCAGCAGAGAGTCGGCCTGGCCCGGGCCATTGCATTGGATCCGGACATATTGCTCATGGACGAGGCCTTCAGCGCCCTGGATCCATTGATCCGACGGGACATGCAGGACGAGCTTCTGAAGCTGCAGGAAGCAATGCACAAAACCATTGTCTTCATTAGCCATGACCTGGATGAGGCCCTGAAACTGGGCGATCGCATCGTTTTGATGAAAGACGGGGCCGTGGTTCAGATCGGTACCAGCGAAGAGATCCTTACCACCCCGGCCACCGAGTATGTGGCCAAGTTTGTGGAGGAAGTGGATATAACCAAGGTCCTTACCGCAGAATCGGTAATGAAGAAGACCGAAGCGGTGGCCAATCTGAAAACAGATGGCCCCCGTGCCTCCCTGCGCAAGATGAAAAAGAACGCCATATCCTCTCTTTTTGTTGTAGACGAGGAGCACAAGTTAGTGGGAGTGATTACTGCGGATGATGCGGCCGAGCTGGCCAAGACTGAAAGCCGGGACTTAAGAGAGATCATGAAGACGGATATCACGACTGTTTCTCCGGACACTCCAGCAACCGAGCTTTTCCCCATCCTGCATGGAATTTCTTATCCGCTGGTTGTAGCCGATGAGGAGAACAGGCTTCTGGGGGTTATTGTCCGCGGTCAACTTATAGGTGCCGTAGCCGAAAGGGGAGGTAACGAATAATATGTCCAGTACCATGCCTTTAATACCCAGAATACCTATAGGGGACGCCATAGAGGCCGTTATTGATTTTCTGGTCTTGCATTTTTCCTTTGTGACCAAGGCGTTTTCCCGAGTGGCGGAGAGCGGATTGAAGATTTTGGAAACCGGGATGATGGCCTTGCCACCCTGGGTGTTCATTATTCTGTTCGCGCTTTTGGTGTTGTTCCTATCCAGAAATCGGGGAGTGACCATTTTCAGTATCTTAGGGCTGGCCCTGATCTGGAACATGGGGCTGTGGGATCCGACAATGAGCACCATTGCCCTGGTTCTGGTTGCTACCATGATTGCCATAGTTATTGGTCTGCCCATCGGGATACTGGCGGCCATGAGTAATGTGATATACCGCATAGTCATGCCCATTCTGGATTTCATGCAGACCATGCCCGCCTTTGTCTATCTTATTCCGGCCATACCCTTTTTCGGCCTGGGCAAAGTCGCGGCCATTTTTTCCACGGTAATCTTTTCCATGCCTCCGGCTATTCGCCTGACTACCCTGGGTATCAAACAGGTGCCCACCGAGCTTGTAGAGTGTGCCGATGCTTTTGGTGCAAACAGATGGCAGAAACTCTTCAAGCTGCAGCTTCCGCTGGCAACGACCACGATAATGGCCGGAATAAACCAGACGGTTATGCTGGCCCTTTCCATGGTCGTTATTGCTTCCATGATTGGTGCAAAAGGTCTTGGAGGCGAGGTCTGGAAGGCCATTCAGCGGCTGCAGCCGGGGAACGGCTTCGAGGCCGGCATCGGAATTGTTATTGTGGCTATTGTGTTGGATCGCGTGTTGCAGATGGTTGCTGCACGCAGTAAGAATTAAACCAAATAAAGGGGGTTCTAATGTTTCGCAAGGGTTTACTCTTAACAATGCTTCTGGCGGCCTGTGTCGCCTTCCTGCCTGCGCAGTCGCAGGCGGACAAGGGAACAGTTAAACTGTCCTATGTGGAGTGGTCCTGCGCCACGGCCAGCACTAACGTGGCCGCAGCCGTAATTCAGGAAAAGCTGGGCTATGACGTGGATACGCTCCCGGTGAGCGCCGCCGCCATGTGGCAGGCGGTTGCCTCCGGGGATGTGGATGGCATGCTTACAGCCTGGCTCCCGGTCACCCATAAACCTTATTACACCAAACTTAAAGACGATGTGGTTAATCTCGGACATCTGGCCACCGGGGCCAAGATCGGTTTGGTGGTCCCTGATTACGTGACCATCGACAGCATCGATGAAATGAATGAGTATGCGGATAAGTTCGATCATAAGATCATCGGGATCGACCCCGGCGCCGGAATCATGATGAAGACGGAAAAGGCCCTCAAGGACTACGATATGAAGGGCTTTAGTTTGGTGGAAGGTAGCGGTGCGACCATGACCGCGGCCCTGCAGGATGCCATCCGCCGCGACGAATGGGTTGCCGTGACCGGCTGGGCCCCGCATTGGAAATTCGGCCGTTGGGACCTGAAATTCCTGAAGGATCCCAAAGGAGTATACGGTGGAGCCGAGAACATCGACAAGATCGTGCGCAAGGGCCTTGAAGAGGACAAGCCGGAAGTCTACAACTTCCTGAAGCGCATGCACTGGGATCTGGATGTCATGCAGACAGTCATGGCCTGGAACCAGGAAGATGGAGCTGATCCGTATGAAAACGGCAAGCGTTTCATAAAGGAATATCCTGAACTCGTGAATCAGTGGTTGGGGAAATAAATAAGGCCCTTGACAACTGGGTCTTTATTCTCTAGGAAATCACCTTCCGCGCATAACGCGGACTAATTCCCCGGTAGCTCAATCGGCAGAGCGGGTGGCTGTTAACCACTAGGTTGGCGGTTCAAGTCCGTCCCGGGGAGCCAGTAAGAAATCTTTAGCGATTTGCTAAAGTTTAAAAATCCCCGAGAAACTTAAGTTTCTCGGGGATTTTTAGTTTCATGACGTTTTGCGAAATCATTGAGGGCTTACCTTTAGAAGTAACCCCCTCTTGGCGTTTAGATGGGCTTTAGCCTTCGAATTGAGTCTAGCTTCATACAGCAGCCAAAAGCCCGGTGCAATGGCCCTCTAGTTAAAAATCATTTTTTAAAATCCCGCATGGACAAATTGCTTGATTCTGAGTTAAATTAAAAATGGTAAATGGATATTGAGGGAGATTTGCGGATAAAAATATCCGATTTTCCATCCCATTAGCGGCCGGGAGGAAATCGGAGCAAAGGGAGGTCTTTATTATGGGCAGTTTAGACAAGCATTATGATGAACTCTTGCGGGTCGGAAGGCCGCCTAATGTGACCGAGCTTTTCCCCAATTCCCGGGCTCTTCTGGTCAGCGGCAAGGCGGTGGATCGGGCACTGCGGCAGAAAACCAGGGCCATGACCATCGCCGCCAACGGGCGCAATACTTTTGTTGTCCGCGGGGCGTTAAAGGCCGCTCAAAGGGCCAATGCCGCGGTAATACTGGAGATTGCCAAGTCCGAGGGCGGACCGAACCCATACTGCGCCGTGAATATGTGGAATCTGGCCCGGATTGTGGATGCCTTTTGCAACGAACTAGGGATTACCGTCCCGGTGGCGGTACATGCCGACCATTTCGCGATCAAGGGTGATGATGATGTAGAAAAGGCCAGGGTGCAGATTCCATCCATTTTTGATGCCGGGATTACTTCCATTGCAATTGACGCCTCTCATCTCCCGGACCGGGATAACCTTCTGGCCAATCTGGAACTGGCCGGATATCTCCCGGATTGGGCCGGATATGAGACCGAAGTGGGAGAAATAAAAGGCAAATCCGGGATGTCCACCCCGGAAGAGGCCTTGTATCTTATACGCGGCTTGAATGCCAATGGGCTGTTTCCGGATTGGATCGCCCTGAACAACGGATCCACGCATGGTCTGGAATCCACGGGCGGAGATATCCAGGTGGAACAGACAACCGAGATCCATGCCGCCCTTGACCCGTACAAGGTGTCTGGAGCCCAGCACGGGACTTCCGGCAACAACTACGATCATCTGCGCCGGATAGCGGAAGCGACCAAGACGACCAAGGCCAATGTGGCTACCGCCCTGCAGATGGTTTCCTGGGGCGTGCGCGTTAATGAATTCGGTAACGCGGAACTGGACAGCGAGGGCAATTTCATAAAAGAGCCGGATAAAGGCGTTTCCAGTGAACTGTGGCAGCAGATGGTGGCTTACGCCGAAGAAAAGGGATGGCAGAAAAATAATTATAAGAAATTGAATTTGCCGTTTGAGAACTTGTTTCAAAGTGAACCCCGAGATGTCCGGCAGCGCATGAGCGAAGCAGTGGAGGAATTCACTTTCTTTTTGCTGAAAGATGTGTTTAATGCCGCGGACACCGCGGATATTGCCAAGGAGATTTTGCTGGAAAAAAAGAGTTGCAATCCCGGTCCCAAGGCAGAACGCCTGGAAGAGCCCCAGGATTGGACAGTGGAAAAAATCAAGTCCGCTTGAGTTAATATCCCTGGAGGTGGTTTTTGATGCCGGATATACACCCGGATATGACCGTACTGGACCTTATATCCAGGTTCAGGGAGACCGAACGGGTTATAAAATCTTATGACCAGCAGGCAGGGGAGTGTATCTGCTGCAACTGTCTTTTTGATTCCCTAATCCAGGTTGCGGATAAATACGGACTGGACAGGGATGAGCTGATGAGCCGGATAAAAGGCGCAGCAGCTAAGAACGCCTTTAGTGCCTGAAAAGCAAAATAAAAAAAGGCCCGGCTTGGCCGGGCCTTTTTTTATCCATCTGAATTGTCTGGTTACTCTACGGTGATACACTCACCCGGGCACGTTTCAGCGGCTTCCTGGACATCCTCGTCTGTCCCGGCATTGGGATCAATGACGTAAGCTTTTTCCTCATCCTCATTGAAGCCGAAAACGTCGGGGCATACCTCAACACAGGCTTCGCAACCCATGCAGCATTCTTCGTCAATAGTTATTGTCCGTGCCATACAGTCCTCCATAAAGTTTTAGGTAATACTAGATTTGACCTGTATCGGTCTACGTCAATAGTCTTTTTGGATTTTTTTTTCAATACCCAGGGGGCGAATTTTCGCAAATTTTATTTTTTTGTATCTGCGGCCGGATCCTGTCCGGAATGGTACGGTTTTGTTGACCTCGGGTGTGCAAAAGGATAGCAGTTTATGAGTTCAGCGCCCTTAAATCGCCGGTTTCAGGCGGGGAATATTTTTTTGAAGTAAACTATGCTTAAAGAATCCTCCAAGAACCTTTGCCTGTTTCATGCCGTGGATGGTCTGCGCATCGGGCTGAGCAATTTTTCTCACCCTAGCCGGGTGGCCCTTGTTTATGCCATGGATGCCGAGGACGAGCTGCGCATTTATGACCCGCAGGACCTTTTGCGCGGCCATGAGCCCAAGCTGCAGGAAATCTATGTCGATTCCAACAGATGGCGGGACGTGGAGCCGCAATTCAAGCTAAAGCACAAATTTGATCTGGTTCATTTTGAAAATCTGGATTTGACCGGACTCATTTCCTATGGCGGACGCTCCCGGGATCTTTTTTATCAGATGTGGTTTACCGAGCATCATCCGGATATGTGCTCCAGCGGGCCCACGGAGCGCTGGCTGGAGCATGCCGCCCGCCTTTTGGCCCAGGATTTCGCCCTGGACGCGGAAATAAACATCGGGACCTCCGGTTATGTACTTCAGGGATGCGCCCTGCATGCCGTTCGGGACCACATAGTGGACGAGCGCAATTTTACCCTTGGCCCGGATACGCAGCTGCGCATATATCCCACCCTGGAAGCGGTACTGGGTATTTCCAAGACCCGGGAAGAAGGGGCCTGTTCCTGTGGTCAGTTGGCATTTGTGGAATCCAGTTTTCTGCAGCAAATGGAGATGCTGGCCGAATTTCCGGTCCTGAACCGCCCGGAGATCAGAAATTACAAACATGTTTCCAAGCTTCTGCAGAGCGTGGAGGATTCGGAACGCAGACTTATCTCTGATGGAAAGTATGTTATGGGGATCAGTCGGGACAGTCTGCCCCGGGCGTCCTTGTGCGCGGAGTTTGATCTGGGGGACGGCTTTCTGCGCCTGGATGGGGAGACGGTGTGCAGTTTTCACGACGGCAATTTTTCTTCCAATACCGGCCGGGCCAAATTGGTCCAGCTGGAGGAAGCCTTTCTGGAGGCCGCCCTGGATGACCGGACCAGGACGGAACTTTTCCGGGTGGTTTCCGGAATAGTGCACTTTGCCCAGAAAAATCGTTTCGGATGCACTCTGGTGGTGGATCTTAATTCCGAGCCTGTTTCCATTGCCGGCCAGGATCTGGAGGCCCCCCTGGATCTGAACGGTCCGGACGTACTTAGACTGATTGATTCCCTGGCCCGGGTGGACGGGGCTCTGCATCTGGGGAAAGATCTCAAGCTGCACGCCTTTGCCTGTCTTCTGGACGGTCGCCGGGTTTCCGGGGAGGACAGGTCGCGCGGGGCCCGGTTCAACTCCGCCCTGCGCTTCACCGCGGAGAATGAGAATATTATTGTTGTTGTGGTTTCCAGCGACAGGCCGGTGTCCATCATCCAGAACGGTGTGGAGCTTACAGGCGCCTGCGAATGGACCCCAGTGAGTCACTGCATGATTCCGCCGCTTCTGCGGGACTGGATAAAATATCCCTGATTCATAGATTGTCCGCCTTAAACCGGGCCTGTTCTATCTCCTCTGTTTTCCCCTGCATTTTAAGGACTTGAATCAAAGTCTCAAGGTAATCCCGGTTTTCCGGGGCTATGCTTGCGCTTTGTCGGGCCAGCATCTCCGCCATTTCCGGGTCATCTCCGGAGTTGAGATATATCCGGGCCAAAAGGTGCAGGGAATGAGCGTCCCGGGGATAGGTGACCAGGGCGTGATGTAAAAGTTCCCGGGCGGTTTCCAGATCGCCCCTTTTAAAGGCTACACGGGCCAGGTGCCGGGAGGCCATTTTCTTCCCCTGCTCAGTATTTTGGGCCTTTTCGTAGTATTTTTCCGCGTTTTTAAGGTCCTTTTGCTTTTCCGCAAGCATGCCCAGGCGGAAGAGACAGAATATCTGCTCCGGTTCCAGTTGCAGGACTTTTTCAAAGGCTTCCCCGGCTTCTCCGATTTCGTTTTGCCGCATGCACACACAGCCCAGATTGTACCAGGCCATGCTGTTATCCGGAGACCGGGAAACAGTTTCCCTAAAGCAGGAGTTTGCCTCCTGGAGCATGCCCAGTCTGGCGTAACATATGCCCAGGGAGTTGCGGGCCAGATGATTGTCCGCATCCAGGGTGAGCGACGTCTTGTATTCTTCCATGGCCGCGAACAGGTCTCCCTCGGCAAAGAAACGGTCCGCGCTTATGTTGAAGGATACACTGTTAAGAGCCGCAACGCGCGGCACGGAGAGCAAAAGGGAGTGCTCCAGGGCCTTGCGTACATTCTGAAGCGCGGCGGAGCGGGAATGGTCCAGGAACGGATACCCGGCAATCCCCATGCAGCAGCGCATTTGAAGTTCCCTGTTGCAGATGTCCTCCAGTTCCAGGCAGGTTTTTTGTACATCCTCCGGGAGTTGCTCCGGGACAAAGAAAATAAGGGAAGTCGAGCCGTATCTGCCTCCCAGGCTGTTTTCCGGCAGCCGGGCGGAGATCTTGTCCGCCATTTTTTTTAAGCTCTGATTTTCACTGTATCCGGAATTGTCTATGGGACCGTTTTCTCCGTAGCGGATAAGGATAAGTGAAAATCGGGAAGCCTCGTTCTTGAGCCGGTCCCAGGAACTAAGAAAGTCCCGGAGTGTATGCAGTCCGGTTAGCGGGTCCCGGCGGGGATGCAGATCGTCTCTTCCCGCACTGTCTGTTATGCTGAATTCCCGATCCGGAGGAAGCAGGGTCAGGGAGTCTCCCGGGGCAATCTGCCAGGACGGGTCGTTCAACTGGAGGACTTCACCCATGGCTTCCCTGTCTCGGACGTCCACAAGCACTACTTCCGCCTTGGGCAGAGAGGGGCGCTCCGTACGGTCGGCGGTTGAATCAGCCGGCCCGTAGCGGTTGGAGGAAACCAGAAATCTCTGCCCTTCCCTGGCTCCGGCGAACCTGCCGATATCCACCAGAACCCGACCCAGGGGAAGAGCCTCGGCTATGCGTCCCCCGGAGCGCAGAATCTGACGGAAAGCGCAAAGAGGAGGCGTCTGGCCGTAGGCATAGTTGCGGGCGGTCTTGGCCTTTTCCACCACGTTGCGGGCAATATCCTCGGCCGCCTTGCTGTTTGCGGGGCCGTTTATGTCCTGGGGGAAAGAGGCCAGGCCAACGCTGACGGTCAGTGTGAGCCTTTCTTTGGTAAGCGGGGTGCGCATCTTTATTTCAGCCGTGGCCGAGGTTATCTCCCGGGCCAGATTTGTTCCCCCGCGCTGATTGGTGTTGGGCAAAAGCAGGGCGATTTCGTTGCTTCCGTCCAGACGGGCGATGATCGCATGGTCCGGAGCTACTGATTTTATGGATTCGGCTGTCTTTTTAAGCGCATCGTCTCCCAGGGTGAATCCATATCTGTTGTTAATATGCCTTAGATTGTCCACGCCCGCCACCAGGATGCTGAAAGTGGCCTTGAATCCGTTCTCCGGCCAGCCATTAGTTTCCGAATCCAGCCCGGAGCAGATCTGTTCGATCTCCCTGCCCGCGATTGCAAGAAAGGTATTCTGGTTGTTCAGTCCGGTCAGGGGATCGGTTCTTTGCGCCTTGTGCAGGCGCAGCGTCTCCAGACACAGATTCAGGATCGGCTGCAGATTCTTTAGGACTCCGGGTTCTTTTTGGTCTTTTCTTTTGGCCACCATGATGGCCAAAAGATTTTTATCCTGGACCAGGGGCATAAGGATCCTGTCCTTTTCCTCCAGGATATTGAATTCGTCTCCGGAGCACATGTTTTCCGGGGCCCTACGGGGGAAAAACAGGCTAAAATTCATATCCGGCAAAAAAGGAGAGAAAATGGAGTACAAAAGGCCTTCCATGGCCATCAGGTCTTCCCGCTTGAGAATTGCCGTTTGATCGGATAAGTTTTGCATATCCGGCTGTTGACTTCCTTTCTGGTTTTTATATTGTCATAAATGATAGCCCGGAACTTAAGCGTTTACAAATGTGAGCGGCCCGGGCTGCCGGCCTGGATGTCGCTTGATTCCTGGTAGAGTTATCTGCCCTACAAAGGGTGGTTTTGTCCAGAGTATCTGAAAAACGGGAGGAATTTTGGAACTTTTTGATGCCTTGTATAATCGGAGAAGCATCCGCAAGTTTACCGGGGAAGAAGTCTCCCGCGAGGATGTGCATCGGATTCTGGATTGCGGCCGCTGGGCGCCAAGCGGCCTGAACAATCAGCCCTGGCGGTTTTTGGTCCTGAGCCGGGATGATGCACGCAAGGAAGGACTCGGGTCCTGCACAAAGTATTCCCATGTGGTTTTGGCTGCGGATACTTTGATTGCGGTTTTTCTGGACAAGGAAACTATGTACAGCCCGGTCAAGGACCATCAGGGGGCCGGGGCGTGCATCCAGAATATGCTTTTGGCCGCGCACGGACTGGGGCTGGGGGCTGTCTGGCTGGGCGAGATCCTGAACCGGGAAAAGGATGTGCACCAGGTTCTGGGCACTGACGCGGCCAGGCTCGAACTGATGGCGGTTCTCGCCCTGGGTCATCCGGCCCAGAAGGGAGAGTCCACGCGCAAAGAACTTGGCGATTTTCTTCTGGAGGAATACTGATGATAAGTATCAAGGCCTTTGTTCTTGGACCATTGGAGACCAATTGCTATCTGGTGCATAACGGTTCCGTGTCCGTGGTAATAGATCCCGGCGGAGATCCTGCTGAGGTGGTTGATTTTTTGCGCGGCAGAAAGCTGGATCTGGAAGCAGTCTTGAACACCCATTTGCATTTCGATCATATTCAGGGAAATGCTGCTCTGGGCCGGGAGTTTTCAGTTAAAATCCTGGCCTCTTCCGAGGATGATTACCTGCTGGATACGGAAGTGGGCGGAGGCGGATTTATGGGGTTCCCTCTTACCCCGAAGTTTGAGCACGAGAATCTTCTTCCCGGAGAATACGAATTCGCTGGAAACACCTGTCAGGTCTTGGCCACCCCGGGACACAGTCCAGGGAGCCTTTCTTTTTATTTTCCGGAGGCCGGGGTGGTTTTTTCCGGGGATCTTGTTTTTTTCCGTTCCATCGGGAGAACCGATTTCCCCGGCGGTGATCAGGATAAGCTCGTAAACTCCGCCCGGGAGAAGATCCTTTCCCTGCCTCCGGACACGATCATCTATCCCGGACACGGTCCGGAGACGCGGGTAAAGGATGAAGAGCTGCACAATCCCTTTTTCAGCCGGGTGTGGCAGCCCTGATTTTTCATGCAAATCTGGCATTATACTTATGTCCAGGAAGGTGGAGGGGCCGCGGCAGTGGCCAATGATCTCCTGGAAAATATATCCGCATTCAAGAGCCGCCATATATGGGAGGTTTCCGGGAAGGGGCCTGCCGCACTGCAGGAAGTAGAACCGGAGGATATATTGCACGTCCATTCCTGCGCGAGCTGGGCGGAATTCTTGGCCAAAACAGACAGCCGGGCAAGGCTGGCTATAACCGTGCATGACTGTTCCCTTTTTACCGGCGGATGTGTATTCCCTCTGGATTGTGATCTGTGGAAAACCGGGTGTAAATCCTGCAAGCGGGGAATCCCCGGGGCGGACAGGGCCGCGGCAGCCAAAAAAGAGCTTGTGGCTGCCCGGAAGCCGCTTTTGGTGGCTCCTTCGGCCTGGATGGGGGCAATGCTGAAAGAGGTCTGGCCCGGGCTGGATGTGCGCATTATTCCCAACGGAGTGGCCTGGGAGGAGGATATACCCGGTTTCCGCACCCGGCTGCCCGTCCTTTTGTTTGTGGCCCATTCCGGAGAGTCGGCCGTATACAAGGGAGGCGACCGCTGGATGGGGGTGTACCAAAAAATCAGGGATATGTTCCCGGATATCCGGGCCTATTTTGTCGGGGGGCGAAAACACGAAAAAAAGGGGGATATCCAGTGCCTGCCTCTGCTTCCGAATTCGGAGCTTAGAAGGCTTATGCGCCAGTGCCGGATGCTGGTTTATCCATCCCTTGGGGACAACCATCCCCTGATCGTTCTGGAAGCCATGGCCTGCGGTTTGCCTGTGGCGGCTACTGCGGCCGGAGGGATCCCGGAGCAGATCGAGCACGGACGAACCGGGATCCTGGCCCGGGATTGCCGGGATTTGCCCCGGGCGGCGGCCGGGGCCCTGAAAAAACCCGCGGACATGGTAAAGATGTCCCACCGGGCCTGGCGTGAAGGGAGTAAAAGATTTAATGTGCAAAGGATGGCCGCCGCTTATGAAAAGGTATATGCTTCTTTGCACACTGGAACTTAAGGTTAAGAAATGAAGGGAAAAATACTGGATAAGGATATACAGGTGGATTTGCGGGACAAATGCTGAGGCGTGGGCCAGGAGGTAAGTTGGTACCTCCGTTTCAGCCGCGGCGGAGCGGTCGAGGTCCTGGCCCAGACCGGGGCCCTTGGCCAGATAAAAAACGCCCGGCATCTGGAGCCGCAATGGGATCTGGATATACAGGAAGATAATGGATTTGTCCGGGCGCGGTTCACGCGGAAACATGTCCGGAAATAACCTGGTTTTTTCCTGCAGTCCCCATCCGGAGGGCTCAACGGACAGGGCGGCTTATCTGGTGTCCAAAGCCTGGGAGGCTGCCGGTTTTTCCACTCAAATCATCCGGCTGCGCGATTACCGAATACAAGGGTGTATGGGGTGCGGGGAATGCAGCCGCACGGGCAGGTGTATATTTTCGCGCGAGGACGATTGCCAGGATCTCTTTGAAAGGATCCGGGAAAGCAATAGGCTCTGTTTTTGCGCCCCGATATATTTTTATCACCTGCCGGCCCTTTTCAAGGCGTTTATAGACCGTTCCCAGAGTATTTACACGGACGCGTCCGGATACTGGAAAGCCGGAGCAAAGGACTGCCCTCGGGCAAAGTCGATCCTGCTTGCTGCCCGGAAACGTGGCCGGTCCCTTTTTTCCGGAAGCGAGCTGACCTTAAAGTATTTTTTGTTTTCCTTCGGCCGGGAGCTTAGCCAGATCGGATTCTACGGAGTAGAGAGCAAAGCGGATCTGCAGGATGAGTCCGGCGAAAATGCGGCCAAAATCAAGGCCCATGTCCTGGACGACGGATAGATTTTTTGGGGCCGGGGCATTTGGCATGCAAAAGTATAAGGTGCATAATATCCATATCAGATGTCGAAGACCCAATAAAAAGGGTCCTCGACGTTTGACATGGATTTTCTCCGCCTAAACTTTTTGGATGCCAAACTACCGGCCCGGTGTTTTCTAGGTCCCGCCAAAGGGGGATGCTTGCCCCCTCCGGACTCTTATTTGTGCTGGAAGAAAAGGTTTTGCTGCATTCAAGATGGTAACGTTGCCGGTCTGCATTCATAGGCTGCTTCCCGGTCCGGCTTCCCCCTTTTGGCGGGACCAAGAAAACGCTCGAACCTCTCGTTAAAAGCATCCAAAAAGATCAGGCGGAGAAACATAAAAAATCCACACGCTGTGTCGGAGAGCCTATAAAAAATGCATGCGCTATGTTGGAGAACCGGTTTATTTCAGGTCTTAAAACCGGGATTGGAGCCTTGGCCCGGTTGAGCGAAGGGAGGTGTTTTGTCTGCGCGCAGCCGGTTGTCCGTGGAGAGTTTTTTTGCCCAAGGTGCCGCATGCGTCTTCAGTTTCGCCGGGCCGGATTTTGTCCCTTGTGCGGGGAACTTTACGCACTTGAAGGGGAAGAGCCTTATCTCTGCAGCAGATGCCGCAAGAAAAGGCCGCCCTGGTCTTCTTTTGCCTTTTACTCCGAATACTCCGGCCTGCTGCGGGATCTTTTGCTTAAATTCAAATTCGGGCCGGATTTGAGCTGTGCCGCGCCCTTGGGAACCCTTTTGTTCAGGGCCTATAAGCAAAGAGTCCCCCGGGTTCCGGACATGATCCTCCCGGTGCCCCTGCAAAAGGACAGGCTTGGGAGGAGGGGATTCAACCAGAGCCTGGAATTGGCGCTTCAGCTGGGGAGGCGGATAAAGATCCCCGTGCATAAGAGGGTCCTGGAAAAACAGAAATTGACCACGGAGCAGACTTCCCTGCCCAGAAAAGGAAGGCTAAAGAATCTGTCCGGGGCCTTTACGGCCAGACAGGAAAAGATCAAGGGTAAAAGCGTTCTTTTGGTGGACGACGTGGCCACCTCCGGAGCGACTTTTACCGCTTGTACCCGGGAGCTGTTGGCTAACGGAGCCTTGCGTGTGGATGTCATCTGCCTGGCCCGGGCCAGTTAACAAGGATTTTTGTTTTTAAAGCAGATTAAAGGCCTTGACCTTTGCCCGGGTTTGGGTTAACTGCATCGTTTCACTTTTTTGGAGGTAAAATTATGTTTGCGATAGTGGAAACAGGCGGAAAACAGTATACGGTGCGCGAGGGTGACCAGCTCAAGGTGGAGAAAATCAGCGCGGAAGCCGGAGACGAGATCGCCCTGGACAAAGTGATTTGTCTGGGAGAGAATGAAGATGTTCAGTTCGGTCGTCCTTACGTGGAAAATGCAAAGGTCAAATGCGATGTCCTGGAACAGGACCGGGATCGCAAGGTGGTTGTGTTCAAGCACAAACGCCGCAAGGACTACCGCCGGACCCAGGGCCACCGGCAATGCTTTACTCGTTTGAAGGTAAAAGCCATTCAGGCTTAAATGGCAGGAGGTTTTAATGGCACATAAGAAAGCGGGCGGAAGCTCCAGGAACGGCCGCGACAGTCGCGGACAAAGAAGAGGAATTAAGAAATTCGGCGGACAAAAGGTCCGGGCCGGGAACATTATAGCCAGGCAGTTGGGGACCAGGGTCCATCCCGGGGATAATGTGGGCATGGGCAAGGACTATACCCTGTTTGCCAAGGTGGACGGAGAGATCAAGTTCGATAAATTTACACGCAAGAGAAAGGTCAAGACCCGGGTAAGCGTGGTTGAGGCCGCCTGATTTATCTTCTAAATATCAAGTTATCTCTGACCGCTTGAATTTTTATTCAGGCGGTCTTTTTTGTTTTCTTGAGCTCGTTTGTCGGCAGTGCTAGATTCCTAATAATTGCCGGCAAGGTCGCCGGGAATCCGATGCGAGGAATCCCCGAGTTTCGTATTTTTATGTATATAAGTGGAGTAATCGGATGCGTTTTGTAGACGAGGCGAAAATAACTGTAAGGTCGGGAAAGGGCGGGCCCGGGTGCGTGTCTTTCCGCCGGGAGCGATTTGTCCCCAAGGGCGGTCCGGACGGTGGTGACGGAGGCGGGGGTGGTGATGTCCTGTTTCGGGCCGACCCCAGACTGCATACCCTGTATGATTTTACACGCAAACGCCTGTTTGCCGCGGAGAACGGGCGTCCGGGCATGGGGCGGCAGAAATGCGGCCGAGCCGGCGAGGATCTGTACATTTCAGTCCCGGTAGGTACCCAAATATATGAGGTGCTGGAAAGCGGCGAATCAGTGCTTTTACATGATCTTTCCCGGGAGGAGGAAGTATTCAAGGTAGCTGAAGGCGGTCGGGGAGGCAAGGGTAATGTCCATTTCAAGTCCTCGACCATGCGCGCCCCCCGTTTTGCCCAGGCCGGGGAACAGGGGGAGGAGAAATCCCTGGCCCTGTTTTTAAAGATTATAGCCGACGTGGGGCTTATCGGCCTGCCCAATGCCGGGAAGTCCACGCTCATTTCCAGCATCTCCGCCGCCCGCCCCAAAACCGCCCCGTATCCGTTCACTACCACTTCCCCTTCTCTGGGCGTGGTGTTCGGGGATACCGGGGAAAAGATAACGGTCGCGGATATCCCCGGACTGGTAGAGGGGGCGCATCAGGGACATGGATTGGGAGACCAGTTTTTGAAACATGTGGAGCGCACCGGCCTGCTGGTGCACATTCTGAGCGCCGAGGATATGTTCGCCGAGGATATCCGGGCCGGATTCGATCTTGTAAATGACGAATTGGCCGGGTATGATCCAGAGCTTGCAAAAAAGGATCAGATTGCGGTCTTAAACAAAATCGATCTTTTGAGTGAGAAGGAAGTAAAAGCGGCCGTGCAAAAGGCTAAAGAGCAGGGGATTGATCTGTTTTGCGTTTCCGCTCTTAACGGAACCGGGATCGAGGATCTGCTCCAGGAATTATGGTCCAGGCTGGGCGGCTGACATGTCCTGCTGCCGGGAATCATGGGTGATTGCCCTGGCGGCGGCCTTTTGGTGTTTGTTGCAGGACGGGTGTAATTAGTAATGCAAAATCCGGATAGTTTTTCTGAAAGCAAAAAAGATATTCTTGATCGTGCCCGGCGGGTGGTGATCAAGGTCGGCAGTGCCGTGCTCGCGGATAAAAGCGGCCTGGATCTGCGGGTGGTTAATCGCTTGGCGGATCAGATCGCTCTACTCCGGGACCAGGGCCGGGATGTGGTTCTGGTCTCCTCCGGGGCCATGGCCGCCGGTCGCGGGGTCATGCACTCCCGGCATGTAAGCGAGACTTTGCGTTGTAAACAGGCGGTTTCCGCGGTGGGGCAAAGCCGTCTTATGCACGCCTATGACGAGGCTTTCGCCCGCTACCGTAAGATCACCGCCCAGGTCCTTTTGACCCGGGAGGATCTAAAGAGCCGGGAGCGTTTCCTAAACGCCCGCAATACCATGCTGCAGCTTTTGCAGTGGCAGATTATCCCGGTGGTAAATGAAAACGACACCGTAGCGGTTCAGGAACTTAAGTTCGGGGACAACGACGCCCTGGCCAGCCTGGTCTTGAATCTGGTGGAGGCGGATCTGTTTATTAACCTTACCTCGGCGGATGGTGTCTTTGATAGAAATCCCCGGGAGTTTCCCCAGGCCTGTTTGCTTTCGGAGATAGAGGATATTGACGGACTGGCGGTGGAGAGGATGTGCTCGGGCAAGACCGAGCAGGGAACCGGAGGAATGTACAGCAAGCTTATTTCCGCCCGCCGGGCCGCTCAGATCGGAGTCCCCACCCTGATCCTTTCCGGATGCAATCGGTTTGCCCTGGAAAAGGCCTTTGCCGGGGAAAATCTAGGCACGTTGATCCGGGCCGGGACCCGGTCCATCGCCCGGCGCAAATTCTGGTTGGCCTATAACCTGGATCCGGCCGGGGAGATCATAATGGACGGCGGCGCGGCCCGGGCTGTTCGGGAAAGGGGTAAAAGCCTTTTGCCGGCCGGCATAACCGCGGTCAAAGGCCAATTCGGCAAGGGAGACATGGTCCGGCTCTCAGGCGAGTCCGGCGAAGAGTTGGGAGTGGGCTTAAGCAACTATGCCTCGGAGGATCTGCTCCGGATAAAAGGGCGCGGCAGCGATTCCATCCCGGAGATACTGGGGCAGGCCCTGTACACCGAGGCCGTGCACCGGGACAACATGCTCCTGGATGCCGCACTGTAAGGTTTTGCTCTGCGGATCAGATCAGTCTAAAGATAGAGCTACCTATGGGCCGGTCCACCAGATCGGCGACCACTTCGCACTTGACCTTGAAGGCGAAGTATATCCCGCTTTTTTCCTCACACAAGGCCTCAAAGTTTCCCTGCCCCTTGCTTATGATTATGTCCGCGGACTCCATTTCCCCAAGAAAATCTTTCGTGCAGCGGGAGAGGACGGTGCCCGGGCAGTCCGAGCCGCTGGCAATGACCCGGCAGATATCGCTCATTCCCACCTGTCGGGCATCTTC
>Ga0182238_1000166_pt1 | contig 22658 bp, 37 predicted proteins | sample hydfrates6_PW_90_FD_132439 | JGI IMG/M metagenome (GOLD analysis project Ga0182238, IMG submission 132439) | Subsurface microbial communities from deep shales in Texas, USA - hydraulic fracturing test 6_PW_90 | ecosystem: Environmental > Aquatic > Deep subsurface > Shale gas/oil reservoir >... | reverse complement strand
GTATATCGAAGAACATGCTGATCCTAATCTAATGAATCTCATAAGTAAAGAAGTTAAAGAAGATGCCAGTAAAGGAACATTCCACCAGGATATGCTTCACTATTTCAGGGTGGAATTAGGCGATATAGTTAACCAATAGGAGGTTATTAGTATGAGAACACTAATGAGCATTGACAGATTCAGAAAAGAATTTGAATACGATGCTGTAAGGTTAGTGGCAAAGGCTTTTGAAAACAAAAGCGTAGAAACAAAGAAGCTCATGTATTATGACGGCGATCCGTTTCTCGCCGTCGCTTCTTATGATCACGAGAAAGACCAGGTTATCGATGAAAATGTACGTTGATTATCAAGATATTGATATTGAAGAAGAAATACGTAACACAATTCCTGACTGGGTTATATTCACGGACAAATTTTCTCACTGGAATAGCTATGATATAGACATCGCTGGCCTTTATAATAAGGAAGAACTTCTAAATGTATTGTATAAAGAATACAACTGGAAAGTACATCTTCCGATTTATATCTATGACCACTCAGGTATTACAATAAATTCCTATGGATTTCACATGATCGATCCGCATGGTTGGGATTGGTTACAGGTAGGGTTTATAGGAATAACAAAAGAAAACTTGGATAGATATTATAATAGTGACGAAAACTATGCCAGAGAAAGTTTGGAGAAAGCAATTGAATATATCGACAGTATTCTAACAGGAGATGTATGGCGCTGCACTTTAAGCGAAATACATCATGTTACCGTTGTTGATACAAAAACAGGTAAAAAGAGTGAAGAGGTAAGAGAAGAAAATTTAGAGAATGTCTCAGGCGTTGGATTTGAGTCCATGCTTGCTGTTGCAAAGGCGGAATGGAATCTTGAAGATGCTGAGGATATTACCAAAACATATCACCATCATGCAGCATAAAAAAGGAGGAATGGATTATGAGTAAAGTAAATGTTTACGAGGATGGCAAAGTAATTGCGAGAGTTGAGTACAACAATGATCTGGATACCTGGGATGGCAGCAATTGGACCAGTGGATCTACAGGACATCATTTGGGTATCACAAAATTAAAAGACGGTCGCTACGTTCTAATCCACGGAACTCAGTGGCAAAAAGAAAGCGACTGGGCCGAAATTATCGACGAAGATGAGGCCATTCAGCAGATCCTCAAAAGAGACAAAGATGAATTACTTGATGAATTCGGTCTCAGAGAAAAAGCAAATGAAACACTAATCGAAGAGGACAAGTAATCCAGCTCAGTCGTTGAATTGTTTGGATAACATACGCCAAGCTTTTTCGCGCGAAATAAGGTTGGACATCTTCGTTCCACACTTGGAGCATTTGTAGTATGAATACTCAAGCGTGAATTCTCTGTTATTGTGATAAGCCTTCTCTGCAACGGGTATTTTATTCATCAACCCATTACACTTAGGACAGCGCATGGGACTAGTCTTTGATTCCGGCACGTTCATTCACCCACTTGATGGCAGTAAGATATGAATTACGCTCTAAATATCTCGCATTGCATCCATTGCATTTATATTCAGTGAATTGCATCTTGAATGTCTTACGACGGGTAGTCACATATTCGTGTCCTATCTCCGAATGAACAGTACTGCCACAACGTCTGCATCTCTTGATGTCCATGTGCTTATACTCCTTTCAGTTGCTGTTGTATTCAAATGCATAGTACTGCAACTGTATACTACGCAATAGATAACTGAACAGTATACACAACTGTATAGATACCCCTGCAGAGTAGACCACTCTATTTAGTTAATTAGCGTGAAAAAACACACGCCTGCGCTTGATCTTCCTGATCTTTTTGTTTAAGATTTTCATGTGATCAGGATGGGATATCCAGTCATCTAAGGCTCGATAGTCTAACTCGAGCTCTGAGTCATCGGATGGTGAAGGGAACGTCAGAGACGTATCGATGAGCAGATCCTTTAGCTCGCATAACGGGTAGTAGAAAGCTGCCGACCTTTTGAAATGACCACTGTCTGGTAGCAACTTGCTACTCGTGAGAGGGACCCTGCCACGGTACGTATTTCTGATTCTGTACCCTTCGCCGTTTTTTCTTCCGAGACTGACGTGTTTATTAGAATATATATTTACGCCTTTGTTTGTGAGAATATAGTTGTTTTGTTTCACAAGACCAAAGACGTTGCACGCTTTCTTCACCAGTTTTACTACGGTAGGTTTCGAATATCCGGTAAGTACAACCAGTGTATTGTAACTTATTCCGTCTTTGTACCATATTATTGTGTTAGCTATAATAAACAGACGGAATAGATGGAAGTCATCAATGGCTCCTTTGTCCCTTAGACGTACCACCCAGCCATTGGAACGTTTTCTCAATGACTTCAGTCTTACGTTACCCATGGGATCTTTACCCCAAGTAAACGCTGTCTTGTACATCGTTTCGAACTTACTGACAACATCAGTATCGCGGGAAACCTTGTAGATCTCCCGCCTGATGTCTTTGTCCGTACAAACGCCGTTTTTATGCTGGTGCAATAATTTTGCGTGTATGTGTAAGAGCCTCAGAGACTCTCGTTTAGCACCAACGCGATCGCATATATTGCGAAAGCTTTCTGAAATGTATTTGGGTATCGTGAAATATACGTTATCCATCACTTTTATTATAGCATATGATATAATAGGTATAGGAGAAAAACATAAAATTATTAACATAAGGAGGATGATTATTGTGTCGAGTAGAACGAACATGAGTTTATCAGGAAGAGGTTATCTTGGTGATGTGAAGGATACAAGGGAATTTGAGACAAACAACGGAACCAAGATGTTTGTAAAGAGATTTTTACTGAAAGTTCTAAAACCGAGCTGGGAGAGAAAGAAACTTCTGGATGACGAAAATCCGTATGTGTTTGCGGATTTTGAGGTAGTAGGTCCAAAAGACTCCAAATTCTGGCTGCAGGTTAAACCTGGTGCTTCCATTATGTACAAAGAAGGAGAACTGCGTGCATGGGAAAGAAACGATGGTGGCTATGGGCTTGCGATATCTTGCTCACTGAGAGACGTTATGTGCGACGATCGTTTCAGCAATAGAAATAAACAAAACAACGAAGGCATGGAAGTGTCGGTTAGTGATCAAAATGGCGATCTGCCACCATTTTAATCAGGGGTGGTTGAATGGCTAAGAAAAAACTGCAAGATATTGCTCATAGCTGGAAAGAAGCGAAAGTATGGGCAGATAAACCGACTTTAAAAACAGGACTGTTGCCGGTGGATTACGTGTTCACCGGCGGCATTTCCGTTGGTCGAGCAATTGAACTGTATGGAAAAGCCAGTTGTGGAAAGACAACGCTGTCACTATACCTGATGGGAAAATTCATGAAGGATTTCCCGGATAAGAAGGTTATGTTCATAGACGCCGAATTTGCGTTTGCGGGTTTATGGGCACAGCTAAATGGTGTGGATATAAAAGATGAGCGATTCCAGATTGTATATCCTGAAGATGGAAACGAAATTCTCTGGGCAATAGAACAGGCCGTTAGATCTGGAGACTACAGCTTTATAGTGTTGGACAGTATCGGAAGCCTGTATTTCGACGGAGAGTTTGAGGTAAAGGAAAAAAGTAACCGTTTCGAAACAAATACAAAGGTCGCCAATATAGCCAAGGTCCTAACGCCTTTCCTAAGGAAAATGACCAAACCGCTTTGGATGAGTAACACAACATTCTTAATGCTAAATCATATGAGGCAGAAGATAAATACCGGTGGTCCTAGAACGTTAGGAGATACAGTACCTGGAGGGACGCAAAAAGAACATATGTCAACATATAGGATTAAGCTTAACAGGCTAGGCAATTCCAATTTACCCGGGTCGCTTCAGGATACCCATGTGCTTTCATCGCTTAAGAGCGTTAAGAATAAAGGCGGCGGGCACGACGAGCGGTACATCGATTCTCTGTTTATAGACAAAGCTAATGGTATAGATAGAGGCCTCAGCAACATGACCTTTCTGCAGAAACTTGGGTTGTGCGAGGATCTGGTTTACCAGAAAGGTTCGTACTACTACGTAGGCGATAAAAAAGCGATGGGTAAGGAACAGGGAAAGGAGCTGTTCGTAAAAAGTGGCATTATAGATCAGATATATGAGCGAGACGAAGTAAATGCCGTGCTGTCAGGAACCAATGAAATAAAGAGAAATAAGGAGTACAAACTTGTCGTAGGGGAGGATTGATTATGAGACAGGATCCGCCAGAGGTAATATCAACAGTGATACTGGAGACCCTTGAAAAGCTAAGTAAAGAAAATTATATAGATCTGGATGATGTCTCAAATAGAGTTGAACATCATATAGGAGCAGAACGAAAGAGAGACTTGAAACAATTTTTAAGAAAAATAGAGGAGGTGCTTTGAAGTGAGCACAGGAACATTGAAGGCAAAAACTGTTAATGGAGTATTGAAGGTGGATATACCTTCGAAATGGGAAGAAGCATTTGACGATTCGTTACTGGAAGAGAATTATGCAGGATTTACCTATGTCAATGTGAATGAATATCGAAAGAGACTGTTTGAAGTGACAGGGATTATGTTCAACCTAATGATCAAAGACAAGGAAATTTTCAAGCAGAAGAAAAAGGATAAACAGGGGGACCTGGTAGATGTTCTGACATTTATGGTTCATGTACATCTTGGCGTATGGGTAGAAATACCTGACGGATCCCTTAGATACGTGTATAAAGAACATCTGTCCGTTAACTCATCAGATGGTAAGAAGGACGACGATTATACACTTGCAGCAGCTGTAAGTGACGCGTTTAAGAGATGTATGCTGTACTTTGGCAACGGAACAGATCTTTACGAGAAAGAGTTACAAAATAATGGTAGTGGTAGATCAAACGGCAATGGCAAGGCACCATTCCATATTCCCGACGATATGAAAGGCAAGTCGAAGTTCTATTCATTCACAGGAAAGCCCAAAGAGAAGCAGTTAAATTGGGCGTCAGACCTGCTCGCAAAATCCAAGTCAGATGTCAGGAAACAGGTTGCCGAAAAGCTTAAGCTGGATGTTGAACTTAATCCGGAAGCCAGCGATCAGAATGAGTTAAAAGATAAGATCAAGGAATATATATCAAAGCTCCAGCTGGGACAAATCAGCATGATCATAGATCTGTTGAATAAGAGATAACATAGAGTAACTACAGTTATACTTTAATATTGAGAACCGCTTCCTTTTCTTATATATTTTGCGTGCAATTCTCCAGTGTAGTAAACATATTAACCATACAAATAATGTGAAAAACAGAAGATTTAAAGATGTATCAATACAACGTAATTGTGAGTTAACCGGTTTAACCGACCATTTACTTTGATTGTAACAACTGACTTAGCCATATATCCTTTACATTGCTATACTGGATATGTCAAATAAATAACTTCTGTATTTAGCATAATTAAACTATTTTTGGAGGGTTGCGCGTGTTTTATAAAGTGATTACCAGTCATAACATTCGAAACTGCGAAGAAGTTCACTATGTCAGAGCAACAGATGCTGTTACTGCTGGTAACAAACTACGTTCTAGATCAAAAGATATTGTACTGGGTGTTGAACCTGTATCAGAAGACGAATATTTTAGAGGTCTTGTGAATGAGGGAACGCGCAGTGTAGACGCAGTAAAGCATATTGCAAAATCTTTGAAGGGAGCGGTCTGATTGATTAATGAAATGGTTGCACGATCACTGAAGGGGTTAGGGTTAGCCTCTGACGAGATCAGCCAAATAACGGGTGTAGATAAGGTTATAGTAGACAAAATGCTTGATATGTATCTTAGCGATGAGAACACAAGGATTCTAAAGGAAACACTTGATAGTGGTGTACGTGACATAGAAACGTTGTCTCAGATAATAGCGAATGCCACTAACACATGGAGTAAAGAGTACTTCAATGTCAATACTGACATGATGAAAGAGGATCACAGAGATACACTTATTGTGGCGATCTCCGATCTTCATCAACCTTATGCGATAAACAACATCGGGAACTTTCTAGAGGCAATGTATAAGGATAGACCGGAGAGAAAGATTCTGGTTAATGTTGGAGATACGTTTCATGGAGATATTTACAGCAGGACCAAAGATTCACAGGCGGACGAACTCTTTAGCGAGACCTACATGTTAACATTGAACCTTACCACTAAGCTTTCCACTATTTTTGACGAGTATTACATCATAAAGGGCAATCACGATGATTTTCTTATAAGATCATTGATGAAGAACAAAACTTCTCTTTCGTATAGCTTTATGATGGGCGACATTCTTTCCTACATAGCGGGTGGTTATGAGTTTTACGACAAGCCAGAACAAACGAGAGACCATTCCAACGTTCATTATGGCGGTACCGCTGCGCTGAAATTAGGAAATATCATATTTGAACATCCAAACAACTATTCCAAATACCCACGCAAGATGGGTGAAGACTCAGCCACGTATTGGCAGGCGAGAACAAACGATATTGGACTTATCGTATGTGGTCATACTCACAGGCAGGCTGAGATATTCACAGCTTCGGGTATTTTATATGGTGAATGTGGATGTATGATGGGTCGCTTTGATCATATTTCCAGAAAACTCGTTACCACAAACAGCAGGCCAAATATTGGCTACGCTGAAATGTGGCTTGACAAGGATTTAAAATACGTGCCCAACAGTTACGACAACGCCACGCTCGATTACTACATGCCTGAATCACAAAATTACTTTAAGAATCTTTACGAGCCCACTTTAGTAAAATAAATGCATAAAAATAAAATAGTGCGCGATGTGCAGGAGCTAGTCAAGCTCCTGTGTGTCGTTTCTAATTTCGAGGATATCCCTATTATATATCATATGATAGAACAAGGATATTCATTCGATGTAATTGATCAGGAACTTGGCGTTGATTCAGGCAAATCTGAACGTGAGTATCAAGCATTTAAAGAAATGGTGGAGAACGTAATTATCGCCGTTGCTCTGGATGAAGCTGTTTTTGCGATGGACTTCACTCCGGGCGACGTTATCTTAAGGGAATTGAGAAAAATATATAGAAAAGGAGGCTGAACATGTGGATAGAGAATAAGGATGAAATTGTTGAAGCGGGAAATCATTTTATTGAACATATATTGAACGGCCATGGCATTACACCTGGCAAGCACAACAAGTATCTGTGCATAAGCCCTGATCACAATGACAATGAGCCCAGCATGGTTATGTACAATGATCATCTGTACTGTTTTGGCTGTGGTAAGAGCTATGATTCGCTGGAAACAGTAAAGGTCTTGGATGGTTTAGACACAAAGGAAGCCTTGAAGAAGCTGGCCGATATAGCCGGCGTAGAGGTTAAGTATAAAAATGACAAAGAGATGCTCAATATGTATAAGGAGCTAAGCGATATTCTTATACATGATTATAACAAGTTTCCTAAAGAAGTCAAAGAATACGTTGCAAAAAAGAAGCTTGATTACAGAAAATTTGATGATTTTGATGTTGGCGTTTTTAATCCAAAACAGTTCCGTAGTGTTATTTCTAGATATGATGCCCATAAAGTCCATAAGTTGAACCAAACGATGCTTAACAAACCTACGTCTTTGATATTCACCATAAAGGATATTAAAGGCAGACCTGTTGCATTTGCTGCGAGAGATTGCACGGGTGCCAAGCCAAAGTACATAAATACAAGCACAACAATCTACTATAAGAAATCTCGCAATCCATTCCTAATAGACAGAGTCTTAGATTATAAATACGTTTATGTCGTTGAGGGTTATACAGATGCACTTCTTATGCAGATAAAGGGTATTCCTGCCGTTGCAATAGCTTCAGCTACCGTTCCAGAAAAGACGGTGGAGACACTTAAAGATCTCGGTGTTGAAGGTATTATTGTTGTTCTCGATGGAGATGCCGAGGGTATTAAGGGAGTCAATAGGACGATAGCAAAGGTGTTGCCAGAATCAGGAATGAAATGTGCAATGAAGCGCCTGCCTAACGGTATAGATCCTGATGAGTATATAAATGATAAGGGTGTGAGCGGATTTAACCAGCTGCCTATGATGCCTTTTTCAGAGTTCTGGATGCGAGAAAACAAAGAGCTTAAGCCTCGCGAGAGATTGAATGAGATATTGAAAATTATGTCGAAGGCAGAGCTTGGCAATCCATCCAATCATTTCAATGCACTTGAAAAGGTTTGCAACGAAATGGACATCAACTACAACGTCGAAGATATAAAAAAAATGTACAGGAGCAAGGTTGTCTTGGAAAAACTACCCGGGATAATGGACAGTATGCACAAGGCAGAATCAGAGATCAGATATTTAAGGAGAACCCTGGGTGATATGCTGGAGCGAATCGATGATTAGGGAGAAAGGGATATTCATTGATCTCAGCGATAGAAAAATAAAAGACAATCATTTTGTAATAGATAAAATAGAAATGGAAAGTGCATTGCAGTATGCGAGAAACACAGAAGGTGTAGAGTTCGACAAATGGTACATGTCAGACAGCGAATACGGCATACTTGTGAAATTAACTTCAAACAGTAGAGACGCATATATATTTTTCAAGGCAAATACAGATATGTACAAACGCATACTGCTTTCATCTTCCATACCCATGACAGATGGAGAGAGAAAGATCAAGTTCAATCTGGACGAAGATATCTTGGAAGATGTGGGAAATCTGTATCTATACGAGGTTGATGTGGATGCCAAATGTTGAGATAGACAAAGCAAGTGATTTGAGAAAGAATACCACGGTTGAGATGCGACGCATAACTAAGTCTCTTCTTGAATATTATGCATACTGCAACTACTTTGCCTATCGTGTTCATTACATGCCCGTTCGACCAAAGGAAATGACATATCACTGGCCGTTAAAATCCTCTATTCAGCTTGCAGCGACCAGAGTTCTGGAATTAAATGCAACCAACGACAAGGTGATGAGAGAGGAAGTCGAAGACGTGTTTCTCAAGCACTGGATACAGCGCACGTCTAAGTCTCATGTCATCTTTTATAACACTACAGAGGCAAGGGTCGTGACAGACGCTGTAAATCAGCTGATGAATATATCCCGAAAGTTACCACCAGCAGGAGCATGTATAACACATTCAGATCATCTCTACTGGCTTGAGTTTAAGTACCCAGAGAATTATCACAGTCATATAAATGTCAGCGGCAAGTTGACAGCGATGGGTTATGAAACAAATGGAAAAGCCGGTAACTCGTATATTATTTCAGCTGTATATCCATTAAGAGAAATACAACCGGGATGGGTTCACCAGTATATTCCAACAGCACTTGACTTCATAGCAGGCTCTCGCATACATAGGACTAAGACCAACAAGACTATAAAACTATTCATAGATCTGAGACAGGGGACGATATCCATGATAGATTTCAAAGCCAGTCAGATCAAGAGAGTTAAGTATGAAGTATTCCGCACGACAGATATAAGGGACAGGGATATTCGCAACAAGAATATTGGTCCACACTGTCAGTACTGTCCCATGTACTCTGAATGTATGAAGCCTCTTAAGTTCACGTACTTTTAAGAGCATTCGTACAGCTTTAGAACTAGACAGTAATATACACATGTCTTGTTCCAAAAATAAATAGGAGGTATTGTTATGCAACACAAATTCATAATGATAGAAACTATATATGATACTGCAGAACAACTTGAAGGAGTAAGAGTACATAGGGTTTTGCTGTTCAAATCATTCAACGAAGCTCGAAAGTATGCTCTTTCATATATGGATACTGCGTGGAATAGCGTTGACTATTCAACAGATATACACATACGCAATCATAGTTCTTTTGTAGCAAATCAGTATGAGGGTTCCAGTGAAGATGAAGTTAGAACAATAGAGATAATGCCGATAGAATATCCAACGGGTATTATGGAAGATTCTGATCCTTTTGTTATATTGTAAAAATTACGTGTAAATCAAGGGTTATTCACGGGTTTTTATTATAGCATATGTTATAATATAAATAGGAGGGATAATGGATGGCGAGTTCATATCATGAACGAATGAGAGAAATATTACACAAGATATTTCCTTTCTATAACATAGATGAAGAAAAGAACATGTTTGATAAAAATGTCACCAGAGACAGAAGAGCGAAGCGACTGCACGTTGATTTCTTCATACGTGAACTCAAAGTTGCTATTGAAGTAGACGGAGAACATCATTTTCAGCAAATAGATTACACAAAAGACGAAGAAGCAGCGAAAAACAGATTTCTCAGAAGAATAGCGCTGGATAGGGAAAAGAACAGAATAGCAAAGGAAAACGGCTGGAAGATCATACGTGTTCACCATGAAGAATTTGATGACGAGAAAGAACTTATCCAGAAACTTCGCAAAGAAGTACACGAAGTTATTTGATTTTTATATTATCTATTTAGCTAATATGTGGTTGGGTCAAAACACAAAACAGGGGGTTACTTTAGTTGACTTATTGCACACTTGGCATTGACCCGGGGAGCAACTACACCGGATGGGCGGTCATTGAAAACGAAACAGATAAGGTTGTAAGAAGCGGATGTATAAGTGTTGGATCAAAGGTCAGAGGTTACAAACGGAGAATTATATCCATAGCAAACATACTTGAAGGCATATTGTATGGTCTTCAGGATGAAGGATATAAGATAACGCATGCTGCCATAGAGTCTCAGTTTGTATCGTTTAATCCTTCCAGCACCATAACTCTTTCCAGAGCCACGGGAGCGCTGATATTTGTTATCTACCGCACAACGGGGGTTATAGCTGAAGACGTAGCACCAAGAGCTGCTAAATCTGTATTCGATGTCTCTCCAAAAGAATACGAGGGCACAAAGTATCAAAGACGCAAGAAGATGGGCGAGGATATGAAGTCTATAGCTAAAGAACGTTATAGTGTCGATTGCAGGAGAGACGACGAAGCATTTGCCATTGCCATAGCTGAGGTAATTAGGGGGAAACATCTCGATGAAGCCGAAATACCGCGATCTAAATAATTGCGTCGAGATCTATAAGAGCGAAGGTTCCAACAAAGACGAGGCTTTTCAGGCCATACTCGATCATCTTACACACCATATAAATTCCCTTTGCAATGTGATATGCGAAACACAATATGATGTGAATAAAAAGGTGTTCAAGATGATGTACAGAGGTCTTCACGCATGCGCTCCCAACATGGCCTGGAGCTCTTTTGGTATTGAAGAGGACGATCTGAGACAGCAGATATACATGATTATTCTTCTTTTGATGCAATCTTACAAATACGACAAGGTAAGCTTTCTCAGATTCGTCACTTTTCTTCTTCCCAGACGTATTAGTGCATGGGTTGAAGGTGAGTCTAAAACTGCCACTAAGCAATACTACACACGAAAAATAGAAGATGGCACTGACGACATGGATTATGTATTCAAAACGAAGCAAGAAGTTCCACTAGAGGTACCTGACAGGCTTTCGTTTCTTACGGATGAAGAGTTTCAGATACTTGCCGATTATATAGACGGGATGACGCTGGAAAAGATAATGGGGCGATATCATATGCCAACAATGGAAGATACAAAGCAACGCATAAAAGAGCTGGAGTTTCGCACGTCTACCGTGTTGAAATCACTAGAGAATGAGAAGTAAAAAGGAGGAATGTGTTATGTGGAGTTTGTTCGATATTGTGGATGATAAATTGACAGGTCAGAGAGAGCTCTCTGCCGAAAAGCTTTACGCGGGTATATTCAGACCAACAGATGCAAGCATTGTTCTGGAAAACAACGTGTATGGAAACTGTGCAAGACAGGTTTATTTCAACCTTAGAGGTATGCGAAAACCTATAACAAACACAAGGGCTAACTGGAAATTTGCCTTTGGCGACAAGTACGAGGATATATTCATAGAAATGATGAAACGCGCCGGTCTGTTCCATTCAGATCACGTGCGCATAGCCTATCCGTTTGGTCCAAATAATGAATATCAGATATCCGGAGAGATGGATGTCGTTGGGGAAAAGGATAACGAACCATTCATTGTTGAGCTTAAGACGATACGCGGATATACGGCCACCAAAAAGTGTATTCAGGGTTATGGTAAGTCTCACCAGTATAAACATCAGTATACGCTGGACCACATGGAAGCAGCACCAAAGTTTGACCATCTTCTTCAGGTAATGCCTTATCAATACTATGGGCAATACATACTGCCAGAGAAAACAGGTGTAAAGATCAATGAATCGAGGATATGTTATCTGAGTGCCGACACTATGGAAAGGTCTGAATTTAGCGTTACATTTGAAGAACGTGGAGGCTTGCATATCCCGGTGCTTTACAGAGTTGAGAGCAAAGATTCTCAGTTTGCCACAAGAGAAATAGAGTTGAAGTCTTTCTCTATTGAAGATATATTCTCAAGATTCATATATATAGCAAAACATCTTGAATCTAACACCATACCGGCCTGCGATTACAGTTACGAATATTCTGAGACAGAAATTGAAGACAGGCTGAACAGAGGTGTTATTTCAACTAATAAGGCGAAGAAAATGCACAGTGGAGAGATATTGGGTAGTGATTGGCAGTGTTCATACTGTCAGTACAGAGAGTTGTGCAAAGAACTTCCTGTAGGAAAAGTGTCAGAATCAGCTGTGGATTTAGCTAACGCAGGGTAAATACTCAAAGGAGGTTGAATACATGGCCGATAAGAAATCGACCAAGAAATCAACAAAGAAATCATCTTCGAAGAAAAAAACTAGTTCAGCAAAGAAAACAAATCAAGCGGAAAAGAAAGATGTTAAGAAACGGTTGAAGGATTTCCCAAAGAACATGACTATCAAAGAGTTTATGGACGAAACGGGAATTCCTCTAAACATTGTCCGTCAGATGATGGAGGAAGGCGAATTGTATACAGTCTTGGATGAGAATGGTCGAAGGCTTATTCCATCGTTTCAGATAGGACGGTTTATCGATACTGAAAAATAGGAGGGTTACTGGTGCATAAACAGTTGAAAATCACCAGCATTTACAGAATTGACAGGGAGTCTAAGAGCAAGAGTGGTATGTTGCAGATCACTGGCAAGACAGACTCAGAATTGGATTCATCGCTTGTTACTGAACTCATTATGTATGCTTATGCAGATAATATTGACAGTGTCTTTGCCGACTATCTGCAAGAAGACGAGGTTGCATTGGTCATAGACGAACATGGAGCGAAACTTCACTTTGAAAACAACGAATGCAAGACAGAGATTGACTCTATTGCAAAGTCTCCGGTGAGCGAACCAGTCATTATTTCCTATCCCATTTATATAAGAGAAAACGACGATGTATGGAAAGGTCCTTACTATCATGGAGATCCACCATATTACTATAATCCAGCTTGGACTTTAGATCCAAATAGCCTAAGTGTCACCACGGATCCAACTTACTGGGAAGGTACATCAGATCTTTCGCATACCGAGACAGAAATAGAGTGAGGTGTAAGCATGGCTGAAGTTAACAGAGAAGAAAATTTTAAAGAATGGCTGAGCAATGTGCGTGAGCAAATCAAGAAATTAAAAGAAAAAGAGAAGCTTTCCACGGACGAGAAACTCAGACTTCGCAAATTGCGAAAGCTCAGCAAGAGAATATTAGAAGAGATATGACAAAAGATCCTGTTATAACTTTTGGCAAACATAAAGGTAGGCGGGTAAGCGAGGTGCCATTGAGCTATGCCCGCTGGCTCTCCTTTGGTGAACATACATTTAAAGACGGAACCAAATTTACTATAGACAAAGAAATTGCAGAAGCAGCCGATGAACGTATAAAAGAAAAGAGCTATCCAGAAAAACGACTAATGGGAGCTCAAAGCGATAACACGGAATTCATTGTTCAGTATCACAACAGCGAGGAACCAACATACTATGTATACAATAACTTCAGCGATGCTTTTAAGTTTGTTACCAAGAACTGCAATTTAGAAGATGACCGTATCAGAATATTGGTCTGGGAAGTGCTTCCGGCAGGACACAAGAAATGCGTCATGAGATACTCTGGACCAAATTGGAGCGGTGATGATGAAGAATTTGTGGTGGAAAATTATTATCCAGATGATTGGGAGGAAGGTCAGTGACCCACGGCTAAAGTCGCGGGCTTGTAAAAACAAGTCTGTTACTGACCAGACCACTAATAGGAGGTATTAGGTTGTTAGTAAACGTTGGATTAGATATAGAAACCCTAGAATGTCGCCTCAGTTCTAGGCTCTTTCGCAGCACTGTAAAAGTCCTGATGGGTAGGGACGGTCAACTGCATAGGCAAGCATTTGAAATGTGTTTGTCGAGTAAAGCTTTTCCAACTGGTCGAGAGGAAGTCGGATTTTACAGCAACTCCGAAGTCGTAAATACGCATAACCCTGTTTTTACAGGAGGATTTAACTGATGGAAGTTTACGTTTTAAGTAAAAAAGGAAAACCATTAATGCCTTGTAAACCAGTAATAGCAAGATTATTGCTAAAAGATGGTAAGGCAAAATGTGTAAAAAGAACACCATTTACTATCAAGCTTCTGGTAGATACTACAGAATATAAACAAAAAGTAGTTGCTGGTATGGATACAGGAAGCAAGATGATAGGTTGTGCAGCTATTGCTAATGACAAAGTAATTTATCAATCAGAAGTTCAAGTTAGACAAGATGTATCAAAGAAAATGAGCCAACGCAAAATGTATCGTAAAAACAGACGTAGCAAAAAAACGCGTTACAGAAAACCTCGTTGGCAAAATAGAGCATCTATGCGAAAAGATAATAGACTTGCACCTAGTATCAAATCGAAAGTTGAATCTCATTTGCGCGAAAAGAGATTTGTAGAATCTATTTTACCAGTAAGCAAATGGATAGTAGAAACGGCAAGCTTTGATATTCACAAAATAACAAATCCTAAAGTTGGTAGATGGGACTATCAGAATGGTAATCAGAAAGGTTTTTACAACGTAAAAGCATATATATTGCATCGAGATGATTACAAATGCCAAGAATGTGGTACCAAAGAAGGCAAATTACATGTACATCATATTGTTTTTCGTAGTAATGGTGGGACAAACAGCCCTGATAACCTCATTGCTCTTTGCGCAGATTGCCATGAGAAAGTACATAGAGGCGAATTTGAAATTAAAGGTGCAAAGAACAAAACTAAACATGCTACTGAAGTTGGTGTCGTAAAGTCTCAGTTAAGAAAACAATTTGACAAGTTTGAGGAAACCTTTGGATATGATACAAAGTATAAAAGAGAGCAGATATTACAATTGCCTAAATCTCATTACTACGACGCTGTTGCTATTGCTTGTGAAGATAGTAAATCTGTTTATTTATCTCCAATTGTTTATTATAAAAAACATGTACCAAAGGGAGATTATCAGCAGACAAAAGGAATTCGTTCTGAGAAGAAAATCCCTACTGGTAAACTTTTTGGATTGAGAAAATTTGATAATGTTCAAACATCAAAAGGAACTGGTTTTATTAAGGGTAAAAGGAGCACTGGTTTCTTTGCTATATCAGATTTAGATGGCAATGTAATTAGTCCTTCAGTAAATGTGAAGAAAGATTGTACTAGATTGAGTGCAAGAACAACAACTTTAATAGAAAGGAGAAATATTGCTCTTTCCTCCCATGACTGAAGTTATGGGTTTCCAGAGCAATAATATTTTATGATGGATAGTTTGCAAAAACTTGCTGTTAACGAGATAGATTTCTTTAAATTTATACCCGAGGTCTGGTACTGGGAAGAAAACTCTTACCATATAGACGTAATTGACGCAGATTACCGAGCGTTTGCTTTTGCTCCGGTGTGTTATGAAGACGATGTGTCCGGGAGCTATCTTTACCAGAAAGTGCATTTTGCATTCGACGAGAAACACGATGTTAATTTCATGGATGATTGCGTTCACGCAGCTTATAGAGATATGGGTTATATATCAGGAGTGCCCAAGCACTTCACTATAGGTGGAAAGCTACTCAACATGTATATATATGGTTTAGAAGAAGGCAAAGATGTCAAACAGATGTTGAAATCCCTTAGATACATAATAGTCGTTCAGAGAAGCATGGATGCTTTTTATAAAGAAGATGGAGAAGAGAGGGTTATCATCGTGATTAGTGGAGATTTTCATAAGTTGTTTCACAGGCTTTATGGACCTATGGAGCGTGATTTTAGTGTCGACGCATAACTATGCCATGTACAAATTTAATGATTATACACTGGCAAAAAGAATACCGAATGTTGCCTTTGCGGATCGTATATTCGACAAGGGATATTCAGAACCAGCTGAGTATCTTGACAAAATGTACGAGCTTGTTGAGAGTATGGAAAATGATACGGATTTTGTCAGTATGAAAGCAAAACCATTAAGTAAATTAACATTTAAAGAAACCAACGATTTGTACAAAGCATTTGAGATGTCTGAGTTGTTTATTATAACCAACGATTACCTGCTTGACCTGTTGTTCTTTTGTAGGTACAAAGACAATTTTGTGAAAGTTATATCAGAAGCCGATGACAACTTTTCAGAGGACTTGGCTGATATATGGCTGGATTGATAGTATGCCAATTGAAATAGAAATAGCACTCGCAAAGATGTTGTTTTATGCGCATGTGTTAGAGGTAATAGCTGATCAATTCAAGATGGATCCGAGAGACATGGCATGTAAGTGTATTGCGAATGGGTTTTATAGGAAATATTCAACATATTGAAAAAGGAGGAATGTGTTATGTGGATTGTTATTATTATTCTTTTCTTGGTACCTGCTATATTTTACTTCTCCGTTCACTGGGGAAGAGATGAAAACAGAGGTAGCTATAAGTACAACGGTATTCCCAAGAAACATACAGAGGACGATAGAAAGTCTGGCGAGGATAACGGTTACAACAAACCAAAGCGCGCTGACTATTATAGATCCGATGAGGAAGAAAAACCGCCTAAAGATTTCATGGGTACCGTATATGTCATTCTAATAGCTGTAGTTATCTTTGCTCTTATAATTGGTGCCTTCCTGTTGCAGGATATGATGTTTGCTGGATTCTAACCTGGATGGTGATAGATTTGTTCTTTCTTGGCGTATTTTCTATTTGTTTATTGGCCCTGGCTATTTTATTGAAATTAGGATTAGACTACACAGATAAGAGAATTAGACAGTGTAGGTTCATGCCGGAATGTATGAAGGATTACAAAGAACAATGCGATATGGCAAAGTTGTCAACTACAAAAGTATATCTAAATGCATTGTTGTGTTCGACATTTGTCATATTTTTTGGAGTAATACTGTCAATGATTATTCTTCAACTGACCTGAGATTGAAGTAGTGATAGTAGTTTCTAGGAGTATTTGTAACATTACTAGCGGGATGGAGCAGTGGTAGCTTGTCGGGTTCATGCCCCGGAGGTCGCAGGTTCGAATCCTGCTCCCGCTACCAGATATTTTAGTAAGACAGTAGATAGGAGGCAGGTAGATGATTTTAATGGTGAGAGATTATCCGGCTGAGTACATTATTGACGATTTGGAATTTGTGAGGGTGGAACAACTGTATTACATTTCAAAAGAAAGCAATGTGTACTATAGGGAAACCTTCAAAGGAAACATGTTCAAACTGCATATGGATGATACTACATCTTTGTTTGTTCCAAGAGATAAATATGATGATGACGCCGAATACCAGTTGGAACCAATAGGTAACGAGCTATCAGAGGAAAAAGTAGAAGTTTGTGTTGCTAATGCGGTATGTGCACTTAAAAATGGTGTGTATAGAACATATATTATACATCCATCATTAAATGCTTATCTATGCAATAACGATGGTAAGACGATTAGAGTAATTCGATGATTTGTTCTGGGGACGAAATGGAATCGACAGCGTAAGTACCTTTTCCTCTGGAAAAGCGAACGCGTTGGACGCGGGTTCAAATCCCGCCGTCTCCACCATTATTTAAGGAGGAATAACTGATGTATGAACTAAGCCTAGAGAGTAAGTTCAGAGTAGGCGATAGAGTATTTGCTTTAGATCACGATACGAAAAGTGAAAAGTTCAAGATCAAACGAGGTATCATAACAAAAATAAAGTTCAGCGTTGGTGAAAGAGATGAAATTATGTATACAGCAAAGTTCATAACAGACTCGGATAGGGTTAAATTCGATTCTTTATTTGATGATGAAGCATTTACGCTGGAAGAAGCTCAGCAAAAGATTACCGATGAGATAAATCGTCTTAAGAAAATGAGGGAGAATCTCGAAAATATGTGATTAGACGCTGGGGGATAGTGCAACTGGCAGCACACAAGACCTTGGATCTTGTAGTGTAGGTTCGAATCCTACTCCCCCAGCCATTTTGTGTAAGAAAGGTTGTGTGGATATGTTACCGTTTAATTTAAATCATAACGGAAGGACAATAGCTAAAGTTTTTAGTTCCAATATAGAAGAGACGGCGAGAAAACAGCTGTGTGAGATGAGTGAGTTGAAGGGTTTTCTGTTCATCAAAGCATTTCCAGACATTCACGGTGGCAATGATTTTCCAGTAGGCTATGTCATGAAGACACGCGATTACTTTTATCCGCAGTTAATTGGAGCGGACATAGGTTGTTCAGTCGCCGGTGTTCCTATCAAATTTCCGGATAGCGTATCAGAGGAAAAATATATTGACGAGATAGCGCATTATGTCAAAGACAACTTTACTAATACAACAAATCTTCCTTCGCTTGGAGGAGGCAATCATTTCTTTGACATATCAAGAGATCAGAATGGACAGTTGTGGTTTGTAATACACACAGGATCCAGGGGAATCGGTGGGAAAATGTACAGCAAGATAAAGAAAGAATTGGATTTTCATGGTCTTATGGGTGTTAATGTTCGTTCAAGGCTATACAATTTCATAATATGGCAGATGTTTGAAGAACCAAGAGTTGTGGTATGGGAACGCAATATATTTCCTATGCTTGAGTCTATAAAGGAAGCCTTCGATATTCGATTCAATTATGACGACATGATTCTAACTGAACACAATACGATATATCAAAATGGAAGAGATGTTTATCACTACAAGGGAGCTTCGCGTATTCCTGTCAGCGGGAATGTTATGATACCGCTTTCCATGGAACACGGTACGCTGGTTGTTCATGTTTATAAACCTGAAGAATTGTTCTATGGAATTAACCACGGTGCCGGAAGGGCGATGAGGCGACGCGAGGCAAACGAAACGCTAACAGAAAAGGATCTTGAAGGCGTAAATTATATATCCGATAGATTGCCCATAGATGAAGCGGGAAAAGCGTATAAGAACATTGATAAAGATATGCTGTGGATGGAAGAAAACGGGTATATAAGTATAGTCAACAAATTGATGCCGATTATAACAGTAAAGGAATGATAACAATTGTTGACAGTTGGTTCATTATTTGCAGGAATCGGTGGATTCGATTTAGGACTGGAAAGAGCGGGCATGACGGTAAAGTGGCAGATAGAAAACGACGAATTTTGCAACAAGGTCCTTGAAAAACATTGGCCGAACATAAAAAGATTTGAAGATATTAAGGAGGTTTCAATAGATGAACTCGAACCAGTTGACGTTATCTGTGGAGGATTCCCATGTCAACCTTTTTCCCAAGCCGGGCACAGAAGAAGCAAGGATGATGACCGTTACCTCTGGCCGGAGATGCTTAGAATTATCGAAGGTATCAGACCTAATTGGGTTATTGGTGAAAATGTTGCTGGAATCGTCAATTTGGCACTCGACACAGTGCTATCTAACCTGGAAGATGAAGGTTACACCTGGGGGACGTTTATTATACCAGCTTGTTCCATCAACGCCCCGCATAGGAGGGACAGGGTCTGGATTGTGGCTCAAGACACCAACAGCAAGCGAGGGCGAGGGTGGTGCGAAAATATCGGACAAGTATTGGAACGCGAAACAACCGAAATTAAAACTAAGGGATCAGATAGGAAGATTGGACAAGTTGTTGCCGACTCTGACAACTCAGGAAGTGGAGCATCCGGAAATAGATTTGACAGAGACTGGTCGGAGAAAGACAAAGAACAAGAAGGATTCCCACAGTCTGAATTTAGCGGACACACTGAGGTTTCTTCCTATACCAACTGCTCAGGATCAAAAACAGTGGAAACAAAACTTCAAACGACAGGGTCCTTCGAATGTGAACAATTCGATCTCGAAGATATCGCAACAGAACAATGGGAAGAAAACTGGATATCGGTTGCAACCAGAGTTTGTCGAATGGATGATGGGTTTCCCAAAGGGATGGACAGAAATAGACGATTGAAAGCTTTAGGTAACGCAATTGTTCCTCAAATTGCTGAAATTATAGGAAAGTCAATAGTTGATATTGAACGCAGGGTTCAAATCTAAAAATTGGAGTATACGATTAATGGATGTTAGTTAATAGGGAGGTGTTTTTGTGGCAGAGACTGTGAGAATAGATTACGAGAAATTGAGAAGGAAAAGAAACGAGTTAGGACTCAAAACAAAGGACGTTTGTAAGGAACTTAACTTGTATCAACCTTCCTACTGCAATTGGGAATCGGGTCGATCAAAACCGATCAGAAGAAATGCAGAAAAGTTGGAAAGGTATTTTGATTGCAAGCTCATATTTGAACCGCTTAGAATTAATCCTGAGAGTCTTAAGAAGTTGCGTGTGGAAAAAGGAACTAAGCGAGAGGATCTCGCTGGACGTCTTGGGATTAATCTGTCTACTGTATATAACTGGGAAGCTGGTAGGATACGTCCAACGCAGAAATATGTAGATAAGTTAATTGATGTTTTTGGCGTTGGCGTTCTTTGCGGTGAAGAGGATTTTATTGATTGCAAAAACGATAATTACATAGACGAGGATATATCTAAGGATATAGATATGTTACTTGAGGAAGAAAATAAGCGACTTGAATATGTTCATAAGGTATTCGCAGGTAAGGTGTAAATATGAGACGTTGGATTCAAATAGAAGATGTAGATATGAGACGTTGGATTCACATGAGAGAAACAGAAGATACAATAGTACTTTACCTGGACGGCAAGCGATATATAAAAACATACCGTCTTGATCCATATTCCATACTTCATTTGCTTCAGGATTTCGGAAAATATGATTTCACATACGACAAGAAAGAGACAAAGTATATTTGCGATGTGGATGATGTGTGTCCGAAACAAATCAGGAAAAGCGATATCAGGTAACAAGATAGGCTCGTAGCTCAGTTGGTAGAGCACACGACCGATAATCGTGTGGTCGGTGGTTCAAATCCACCCGGGCCTACCAGGTACGTACCATTCGCAGCGACCGAACCTATCCTAGGTGGTGGGTGTAGGCCCTGCTTTGCAGAGTTCAGAGTCCACTTTTGTGGATGGCTGAGGTAACGTGTGTCTGGAAGGCTGCCTTAGAGCAACCACGGACACACACTCTGCTTTTCTTTGAAAATTTTGGAGTTCTAACTTTTAAAAGGATGATATGTTGTGAAACTATCTTTTGAAGGAAAAGGCCTTAAGAGATCAAAGGCTGGTGCTGAGGTAAAAGTTAATATAAAAATCAATCACAAGGAGGAAACTGTTATGGTAATGGACAAACACTCGATACTTATTCTTGGAAAAGATGGCTGTAAAGCGTGTGAGGAAGCAAAGGATTATTTGTACCAACGATTTAGTGATGAAGCTATCGTTGTGTACTCAAAGTTTAAGGATCTTCCGGTGGAAACGAGACGTAGTGTTACCAAGCAATTGAAAGAAACAGCGAAAGAATCCAACAAAAATGTTGATATAACATATCCAATTATTTTTATCGATGGCTACGTCATGTTCGGATTCTCAAGGAAATTTTTCGAACAGTAACTGCATAATTGATTAACTCAACTGACCGGTAAGGATTTAGTCGCCAGATTGAGAGGGTTAAATGACACGCAAATGACAAGATACCATTTAATTATAGATGATAAGTACAATTGCTTTATGTTTACAGCTTTGTAATAAAAGTGGCGATTTCTATGAGCATTAGGTCGAATGACCAAGTTTGATAATTTGTCCACTTTTTGCTATCTACAATATGCAATTTTATGCGATCGAAAAATTTTGGAGACATAACGTGGGATATGTGGCGTAATTGATTATGAGGTATGCATTTTTTAAATAATGTTAGCGGTTGTGTGAGAAAGTTAGTCGTTTGATTAACTGAGTAAAGGAAGGTGAAGAGGTTGTTGTTAACAATAACTGTTATGGTTACAGGATTCATATTATTTGTTTTAGTTTTGCTTCAATTATTTGATGATGATTGGAATCTTAAGCAGTTAACTATCACCCTTGCTGTAATATTTGTGTCGGCAATAGCAATAAATATAGTTCTGTCGTTTTTAAACACAAACGTTATTGTGGCAAGATCGAGAGAAATATATTCATTTGACAATATCTACTTTGGTGATAAGTATTACCTTGAAATTTCTGATCTTGGTGATTCAGTTAAAGTTGGTTATATTGTCAAGACGAACGAAAGATTTTCATTTGTTGAGGATACTTTTGATGTTGAAGGCGATAATTTTACTATGGACTCTAAGCCGTTTTTATTGATATATAGAAAAGATAGCACGCCGGCGATGATTCAATACATTAGATATACGCCTGAACACCTAGCATGGCTTTACGTTTCATTACCGATTTTAGAG
>Ga0182238_1000164_pt1 | contig 22745 bp, 25 predicted proteins | sample hydfrates6_PW_90_FD_132439 | JGI IMG/M metagenome (GOLD analysis project Ga0182238, IMG submission 132439) | Subsurface microbial communities from deep shales in Texas, USA - hydraulic fracturing test 6_PW_90 | ecosystem: Environmental > Aquatic > Deep subsurface > Shale gas/oil reservoir >... | reverse complement strand
TTTTGACTTCCGCCGACAGCGCGGCCAAAGGGCCGCTAAACCGTTTCGCTCCGTGTCACGGGAGCTCGTCAGGGCGGGTTAAGACACCGTAAATTCTTTGCCGTATTTCTTACGGTGTAATACGACGTAACGATCTAAAAACTCTTGGTTGGTGCAGGGTGCCAGTTCGGCATGGACTTGTTCGCGGAGATCGTCGTCCATGAGGTTCACGGCGGCGTCGAAGTCAACCACATGGTTCCCTAGAATGACTCCGCCAACATCTTCCTGGCAGTTGTGGCCGTGATTTTCTACCAGGTAGGTGTAAACCGATTCGTGCGTCCATTCGCTGTAATCTGCTTCATCCGGCCCGGTGGATGCCGGGACAATGAATTCTTCGGCGCAGTAAGGGCAGTATAGGGCGGTGTAATCATCCGACAAATGGGAAGGAAATTCTTCGCCCTCCCAGTCGCCGGCACCATCTTCAACTTGACTGGCAGCCATATCGGCATTGACGGCATAAATACTGTACCAGCCTTCGGGTTGGCCGGGAACGCGACCGGGGACGAGCCACAGGTTTTCTTCGTTGCCCTTGATGGGGGTGCCAGTGATGACAGTTTGACTTTTGTTCACAGGGGATTCCCCCTTTTTTAATTAAAACCAAATATCTCCGTCTTGTTCAATTACATTACCGTCATAATCGGTACTAGCAACCTCTGGTTCGCCTGTTTCTTTATTTATTACTTGCCAGTAGGGGTTGCCTTGGCCCTCGTGCCAGCGGGCTTCCGCAACGATTTCAAACGGTACGCCAGGGCGGGCAGATTCTGCGCTAAGTGCGTTAAATACAATACGCTGTTCGCCGTCCTCATACTCAGCAACATAAGCAAAACTACCGGTTTGTTGATAATAATGAAGTTTACCGTCCTCAATGGCTTTTTTGAGTAATTCGGTTCCGGTCATTTTAAGATACCTCCTTGCAATTAATAATAACGTCATACTTTTCTGTTATGTCGTCACGTTTGCCGGAAATGCTTTCGATTTCATATTTAAAGTCGATCTTTTCAACTTTGCCGCCAATCCAGGTTTTTTTGTACGTTCCGCTGATTACTCCGTTGTGTAAGTCTATTTTTATCGGGGTGAAACCGGGAACGTGTGTAAAGTGTTCACCTATGTCATAACGAGCACCTTCTTCGTCTTTGCGGTTGCATTTAATAACAGTGCAATGGGTGTGGATTACTTGCTCGCCGATGGGTTCCCCGTCCTCTGTTGTGAAAGTTGAACCTTCACATTTCCCGAGGTAGGGGAAATAAATTTTCCTAATAAAGAAGCAACTTTCTTTTGTTAATTGTTTCGGGGTGATTTTAGTAGTCATTTTTAAAGAATACCTCCCTTGAATTTTAAGGAAACACCGCGCTGTGCGGTGCGCTGTTCTTTATCTTGGCTATAGTGTATATGGTGTATATATACCTGTCAACAGTTTCTATTGACTTTTTTCAAATTCTTTTTCCAGCTCCTCAACCCGCATAATTATTGCTTTGCGGGCTATAGAGGATGCTGAAAAATTACCTTCCGGATATTTTTCGTTCAATTTTACTGCTACCTTATGGAGTCGTTTTTTCCACTTCTTGGGTAAGCGCAATAACATAGTTGTGCTGTCCTTCGCCGGCTGGTTTGGCATAAATTATTCCTCCTAGGTAAATTATATCGGTATTATATAAGGTGTATATAATAATGTCAAATACGTGCAGGAGGACTTTCTGTTTGTTTATATATTACTTAACCAGATAGAATCCCGGGGTACACGGCTCCCCCCTTCGCACGAGCGTAAACCCGGTAAAATTTCTCTCTCTGTCGTGTATAATTTCCACTTTCCCCTGCCTCCCCTGTGGCCACTAAATCTTATCCGAAGTAACGCTGTCTGTGGCCAGCAACTTTAAGTTGTCAGTCAGGATGGGGACTTCCTGGCAGGGAGTTGAATTTCCATAGCCGATACCCAACTGCAAGGACGGAAATCTCATATCCGGATTTCCGTCCCGAAAATTCAGGATTTCGTCCCGGGAATCCCGGTTTTAGTAACCTGAACAATTCAGGACAATAAAAATTTGATATAATGGTAAAATAAAGGAGAGGAGGTAAACATGATCATAAAATGCCTGATCGCTGACGATGAGCCAGCTATGCGCCTTATTATAAAGAAAACGTTGCTATCTATCGATGAAATTTCGGAGAGTAAAATCTATGAAGTTTCTAGCGGAATCGAACTTGTAGAGCATGTACGTGAAAAAGAGCCGGATGTGGTATTCGTAGATATTGACATGCCTGGATTAAACGGAATAGAGGCCGCCGAAATAATTCATGAAACGAACCCATTTACCTTCCTTATCTTTGCCACCGGTTATCCGGAGTATAGAGAAGAGGCCTTCAAGGTATACGCATACGATTATCTCGTGAAACCGTTCGATGTAACTCGCATAAAAAATACGATGACCCGGATTATTGAATTATTAAAACAAAAAGAAGCGGCTTCAAAAAGGGTTTTGACCGGCAAAAAGTCAAAAAACAATGGAACCATTAATAAGAAAATAGGGTTTAAATTAAATAAAAATATACAGTTCTTTAATGTTGATGATATTATATTGGTCACCAAGCAGAGAAATAACGCTATAGTACATATGGTAGGTCATGATCCATTAAGTATTCGGGAAAAACTTGACGATTTAATAACCCGACTGCCGGACAATTTTCTTCGCTGTCATCGGAGCTATATAATTAACTTGAATTATATTGAAGAAATTAGTCCTTGGGGCCATAGCCATATGGTAACTTTAAATCACTCAAAGGAAACAGCCCTAATAAACAACGAAAATATGAAAAAAATAGGAGAGATTTTAGGCGGACTATAGATTAGCCTACACCATAATCGATACAAAAAAAACCTGCCCAAATTAAGTGGCAGGTTTTTTTGTGTGGGATTTCAGTCCCGGATGCCATAAAAACTTAGGACTTAAATCCTAGTTTTTTGTCTCAAAAAAAACGGTTTTCGTCCCAAGATAATAGGTTTATGTCCCTAAAAACAAGACAAACTCCCAAATTATGATATATTAGGAATGTACAAGAATCCCTAATTAGCTAAAACGTAAAGATATTGCGAAATATGTCGAGTGTTATTTTTCCCGGTTTTTAAGGATGTATTCGATAACTGAAATAACAAAACTGGCTTCATCATCGGTTAGTTGTTTTGCGTAATTAATAAGCCATTGCTGGTTCGGACTGAGGCCGTTTTGTTCTGAGGGGTCAGAAAAAAATTGCGCTAGAGAAATACCCAGGGCAGTGCATATTTTTTCAATATTCTTCAATGAAATATTTTTCTTACCTGCCTCAACTGAAAAAAGAAACGGTTGTGTAATTTTAGAGCGGTTGGCTAATTGGTTTAGAGTCATACCTTTTTCCTCTCGAACCTGTCTAATCCGCTTTCCAATATCCATCTATTTTTTTTCCTCCAAGTCATAGCTACAGCTATTGACAAATATATGTCATTAACTATATATTATACCCAACGGATATAGCGGATTATACCTGCTGGATATAACAGCCTAGAAAAGGTGATAAATATGAGATCTAAATTCGCTTTAAAATTAAAGTCCATCATGGAAAAGCAGGGTACAAGTCAAGGTGAGCTATCTAGACGCACTGGATTATCACAGCCATACATATCAGAACTGCAGCGTGGCCTGAAAGCTCCATCCTTTGAAGTTGCTCAAAAACTAGCGGAAGGACTTAAATGTAGTTTAGATGATTTGAGTACGTCCGGTCAAATGCGAAATGTAGGTTAGAATAGCCATACCTGAAAGGGTATGGAATTAAAAATATAAACAAATATAAAAAAATAAGGTGTTTTGCGGGTGCTCTGTTAAATGCTAAAGAATTTGCGAGGTAAAGGGAAAAAGCATAACGCAAATCCAAGCCTTCAGACTGGCGGGTCTGAAAAAGTCTCCAGGCACCCCAAAACACCCTTATAAAGGGGGTGTGATAATGTCCAGCAGTAAACTCCATCTGAAAGAGATCAGACGCTCTCTTCTTAGAAAACAGCGAGAACTAAAAAGAGAAGGTTTTATAGAGATGTGGAATGGAAAAGACAGCGAAACCTATTGCCAGGCCACAGACCTCAATTGCCAGATCACTACCATCACCACCCAAATTCAGATGCTTGATCAAAGTGAAAATGGAAGTTTAATCGGTTACAATAGATTCTTAAATGATAACAACCAAGAAAACAATATAAACCGGCAGTTTGCCTTTGAAGTCGGTAGGAGGAAATAACATGGAATCCACTACCTGGTTAGCCCTGCAAGTTCTTACAGGAAAAGAAAGAGAAGCGATAAGAAAATTAAAAAGATATATGGACATATTGGGTGCAAATGACCTGATACACGATTACTGCGACATGATTCGTGAAATTATGGTAGTTAACGACCGGCGAGCACATTCTGCCATATTTGAACCCCAAACTCCCGGATATATCTTCGTTAAGTGCTCAACAAGCAAATTCGACAGGTTATGGCATATCCTGATGAGTGCCCCGTATATTTATCGTATACTCGGAGCGATTGACCACCCGGAAGAGATCCAAAAAATGAACAATCTAAAACAACGTTGTCAAAGAACTGTCGAATTGGAAATGGCTGATAAAAACTTCCTACAAAAACTTCAGGGAAAGTTTAAAGAGATTATCTCCGCCAAACGGAGAAAAAAGCCTGTCATGCAATTACCCCAAAAAATCTTATTTGCCCTAAAAGAAAAATTAGGCCAGGAAATTCCGCCTCACAGAGGTACAGTTATTCATGCTCTGGCGGTGGCAGCGGGAGTTAAGCTATTATTGTGACGTTAGCTTCCGTAAAGTTTATTATAATACATCTTGATAACTTTCTTCAAAGAAGATTCGTAATCCTGGTTAATTTTTAGGGGTAATTAGGGTAATTTAGGGGTAAATTTAAGCGTAGTTGTGTTAGTATTTTTATTGTAAGCAAATTTCGGCCATAAAAGTTTCCCAGGCCTGCCTCTCAACAGGGGTCCGGGAACGGCCGGGACAAAAAAATACAGTGAACTGGGGGGTGGGAAAGGTGCGTGCTTCTTTAGAACCCGTCACAAATACGGGGCCACCTAAAAGCCCCGCCTCGAAAATCAACATATCTAAAAGACTAAAAAAGTTAGGGATTAATACAGGCCGTGATCTCTTATACTATTTTCCTTCCCGACATCAGGTACGAGAGGTTAAGTTCGCATCGGAGCTGCAAGACGGAGAGTCCGCAGTGATTATCGGGCATGTAGGAAACTTTGTGAAGACTAATCCCCGCCCGGGCCTACATATCCTGCGTGCACGTGTAACTTCTATTGAAGGGACAGTATTTACAGCAACTTGGTTCAATGAACAGCTGGAGCTTACCAGCGGTACCCAAATAGCAATTTTTGGCCGTGTCAAAATTGATGGCTATGGCACACAGGTTAACGTAAGCGATTGGGCCGAACTGGAAGATGGCCGGATACCCGAAAACTTCACCGGGTTGCGGCCCGTTTATGCCTTAAAGAAGGGTATCACCAATAATTTTGTGTGTTTGCAAGTGCAAAAAGCGTTATCTGCAGTAAAATTAGAAGAATTTTTACCGGATAATGTACTTATGGAAAACGGACTTATGGGTATCCACGAAGCGATAAGGCAGGTTCACTTCCCCCAGAGTCAAAACAGTTTAGAGAACGCCCGGCAAAGGCTCGCTTTTGACGAAATGTTTTTGCTGCAGCTGGCCCTGCGGTTAAAAAGAGAGTCAGTAAGCAAGCCAAAAGCAAATCGTTATAAAGCCAGCTCTTACTTACCGTCGCAATTTATCAATGACCTCCCCTTTAAACTGACCCGAGACCAGGCCAAAGCCTGGTCAGATATATCTAGGGATATGGCCTCTCCATTTCCTATGAAACGGTTGCTGCTTGGAGATGTGGGATGTGGGAAAACGGTGGTGTCGGCACTGGCACTTTTAAAGGCCGCCGAATGCGGGCTGCAGGGGGTCATGATGGTCCCGACAGAGATCTTGGCCCGTCAGCATTATGAGACACTGGCAGAGTGGTTTAAGGATTATGGCCTGACCATCGGACTCGCTATCTCCGGCAACCAGAGTAACGTAGATGATGCTGATATTATCGTCGGCACCCACTCACTGATCCATAACGGTGTGGAATTTCAACGTGTAGGGGTAGTGGTTATCGACGAGCAGCACCGGTTCGGAGTAGAACAGCGGCTTACATTGCAAGAAAAAGCCAACCGACCGGACGTGCTGGTAATGACAGCGACACCGATTCCCCGTACTCTCGCCTTGACCAGCTATGGAGATATGGATATTTCGGTAATTAAAGAACTACCCAAAGGGCGCATTCCGATAAAGACATACGTAACTAAAGACGAAGATAAGGTAATAAAATTCATTTATAAAGAGTTAACTCAGGGACGACAGGCTTACTTTGTCTGTCCGTTGGTGGAAGAGTCAGAAGCGATGGATCTGGAGAATGCCACAAATCTTCATCTGAAGTTAGTCCAACAGTTAAAGCCATATAAGGTCAGAATCGTACATGGCCGATTAAAAGCAGCAGAAAAAGAAGAGATAATGACCGCCTTTAAAAAAGGGCAAATAAATGTATTAGTATCTACAACAGTAATAGAAGTGGGAGTTAATGTTCCCAATGCTACCGTAATGGTTATTTATGAGGCCGACCGGTTCGGTCTTGCCCAGCTGCACCAGCTAAGGGGCCGGGTCGGCAGAGGGGGCTATGAATCATACTGTATATGCGTAGTGCCCAATATTACCCGGGATAAACAAAAGGCAATCGACCGGCTGCGGGCCTTTGCTAGCACTACAGACGGTTTTAAACTGGCGGAATTTGACCTTAAACAGCGCGGGGCCGGAGAATTTTTTGGCACCAAACAAGCAGGCCTGGTAGATATAAAAATCGCTGATTTGAACGATATTGAAATGTTAAATAAGGCAAGATCTGCCGCGTTTAAAGTAAAACTATCACCAGAGCTGGTGAATGAGGTAAAACAGCGTTACTTTCACGATACTCAGTAAACAGGTTTCACATCTTTCCCCCTTCTTATAGATGTGAGTGACCCTTACCATAATTAAAATGGTAAGGGTCTTTTTTTTGATAACCAATTTCCCTCCTCCAATAGAAACCTTGCTTTAGATTTTTGGGGCAAGGTTTCTTTCTTTAAAAACAGTTGTCTAGGAGGTGGTTCTGATTTTGTGGTATATAGTCTTCTGGTTGTGTATGGCTTTATTTGTAATTAATCTGCCGGCGATAAAATATTAAAATAGAGAACATTGGAAGGAGTGAAGTAATTGACAATTGTAAAAAGAGTCACTGCAATTATTGTCTGTACTTTTCTATTACTTGGAATGGGAACTGGTTGCAGTAGTAATAACTCTAGCCCGGAAAAAGTGATTACCAACTTATTCCTTAGCGTAGAAAAAAATGACCCGGATTTATTTTTGACCTGTTTTTCAGAAAGTGATCTTAGTAAACTAAAAGGAAAAATGTCCGACGAGGATTTTGACGCTATGATAAATAAAATACTCAACGGGATGTCATCGGACATGAAGAAAGAAGAAATAAGAACATCTGAAATAAGTATCGAACAGCCAGATAATTATCAGGAATTAAGCTATCAGACTATACCAGTAATCATCCGGGAAGAAACTCTTCCCGTACCAGTATTCAAAAGCGAAACAGGCAATTGGTATATAGAACTTGATTTTCTTTTATTGACCTTTTCTGAGCATTTATAAGCCGGCTACAACGCCGGTTTTTTTTATTCAAAAGATATTTAGGGGGGATAATCTCTTTGCTCTGGAAAGCACACCTTCTCGCCGGCAGTTCAACCGGGATCTATGTAGGAAGCCTGATCAGCCCGGAAAATATTCTACCCGCGGCACTTATAGGGGCGGGCGCAGCATTACTGCCGGACATCGACCACCCGAACTCCAAGGTCGGCCAGATTATCCCGCTGGTATCCTGGACGATCCGGCTTACAGCCGGCCACCGGGGTATTTTTCATAGCCTTCTTGGCGCGGCCGCCGTCACAGCAATTATAAGCGGTACCTGTGTCTTTTTTAATTGCCCTTACAGCTACAAGTTGTTAATGTCAGTAATTTTCTCAGCTCTACTTTCACACATCGTTTTGGATTCTTTTAACCCGATGGGATGCTGCTGGTTTTATCCGCTTAAGATGCATCTTAGTATTCCCATTTTACATTCTGGAGGTTTTATTGAGAAGTTAATCATTAATCCAATCATGTTTGTTCTGTTACTGTGGCTTGTGTATTCCAGGGTCATTACTGTTTAAAAGGGAGGAGGGATTACATGTATCCAAAGAAACTATCCGATGCTTTAAAAACAAAAGAGCTGGTAATCGATCCGCATTGTGTGGAGCAGTACAAGGCAAAAGTTTTACAATTCAGGGGAAAAGAACACTGGCCAGATGAAAAAATAAGGCACTCTCTTCGTTCTTATGCTTTTTGCCTGCAGTTTATCAGAAGACAACCGGACAGAACATACCTTTACGGAATTCCAGGCCAGATTTATTTTTTAATTCAATTTACCAACTCCAAGGTTCGGATGGTAACCTGTTATGGTGATGATAAGTATCTCAAGTGGTTCAATAAGCATGTCAGATGCCGAAATTCACCAAAGATAGCAATTTAAACAGAAAGGAGGGCCTGGTGATGCGTAAAACAGTACCTCTTACTACTGTCGTTAGCTTGTGCCTGTCTTTAGTAGTATATCCGGCATTTGCACACGCCTCCCTATCAGATAAAGCGATACAGGCATTTATTGAAGTTCAGTCCCAAAGTGCTGGCCTGCCGGTTATGCTGGGTCTGATTGGGCTGGTGGTCATTCTGCTAGGTGCAGTCATCTGTCCGATTATTAAGTTCGGATATAAAATAATCACCACCGGGATTTTATTATCAGCAGCCGGGGGCCTTATCTATATAATCTTTAACCACCTGGGCCCAAAACTACTGCAAATCAATTAAAAAGGAGAGATATATTTGATCAAAAAACCAGTGTTGGTATTAATAATTTTGGTGGCAGTATTAACCTTTACCATTATACCCGCTGCATACGCCTACAACACATCCTACCGGGATGCAAGGATGTTCGGTAAAGTGATAACCCCGCAAGTAATATACGGCACTCTTTATTATCGTAATAATTATGGTGAGTATGTAAAAGAAGCGTCTAAGACCTATTTCCGGGTACAGCCTTTACATGCAGAACACATGGAAAAGTTGGCAAACCAGATTAATAAAACCGTTGCATTGATCGGAAGAATGAACTCTAGCGGCACATATCAAAATCCTTTATTTATCTACCATGACGTAAAACCCGCAGAATATAAAATCGAACTTCAAGAAAAATATTACTTTTCAGGTTTACAGGGACCACAACAAGCTTTTGGGGTAGAGTTAACCAACGAGAATGCTCTAGGCGATCTTATAGCTGCCATAAAGCCGTTATCTAATTGGCCTGATCAGGAAGAGTTGGCTCGCCAAGATAAAGAAGAAAAAGAAAAGCTACAAAAAAGTGCAATAAATTACCGGAAAGAGTATCTTACATACCAATGGCTGGTGAATAAAAATGAAGATGTGCAGGCTGATATAAGATACCGGATTGGTACCAGTACGTTCATCCGGGGGACAGAAGGGAACAATATCTTGGTGGACAAAGTAAATGTGGATTTAAACGATATCAAAACCTTTATATATAAGGCGAAACATGCTATGCCTGGCGCCAATAAGGTTATCGAAGAAGGCCCGATGACGATGTATGGTACCTTAGAGCGCGATAAGAGTACCGGTAGATATTATTTCACCGGGGTAGCTGGATACTCTCTAGAACACTGGCTCAATAATTTTAAGGCGGCTAAAGCAAAAACCGAGACATGGAGAATGAAAGAAGGATACCACCCGCCGCGGGGGGTTACGACAGGTACATTTGTGTGGGCGACCGGCCGGCGGGTGGAAAAAGTTGACGACGACGGACATAAATATTTCTGCTTTTGCCCCAATCAATATCTAGAAAAGAAAGATTTTCTGAAAGGCATTGATTACTTCACTAGCCTGACAAGCGGGGAGCTGGTTCTTTGATCCGGAAAGTTGTTGCGATCATTCTTTGGAGTCTTGTAATTTTAGCTTTCATTCTATCGTTTCGGAGCTCTACAGTAACAAGTTTACTACTGGAAAAGTTTAAAGAATCAATGCCCCCGGACCAGGTAAAAGAAAGAGTTATAGCAGCGGAATTCGGACGGGAGTATATTAAAGAGTGGCTGACCTGGTATCCGGACGAAGCCAATGAAAAACGTATCAAACGCCTGCGGGCATTTAACAGCCAGTTTAATGATACGGGGGTTGTTAAAACGGAAAAGCCGTCCATACCGTCAAGCGTGACCGTACTGGAATGCGTAAAGATTGAAACCGGATATAAAGTTAAAACGCTGGTAATAGGCACAGCCCCAACCGCATGTTATGAAACTAAAATTGGCTTTACCGCGGATAATAAGCCTTTTGCGGCCAGTAAACCATTACTTGTAGCAGCACCTAAAATCGTAACAGATATCGGAGATGAGCTGCACAGTAGTGTTCCGGAACAAGTCAAGGTGTTTGCGGAAAGATTTTTAGAGGCTTACCTTGAAGGAGAATCCGAATCCGATACAGATATATTCACTGTTCCCGATTCCAAAATCAGACCCGCAGGGATGGCAAAACTGGTCAAACTAGACAACATAAAAGGAAATGATAAAAGAACACCTAACATGGTCAGAGCATACTACCATATGTTGATTGGTGACCACATCATTAAACAGGAGATACTGCTGCATTTGGTCTGGCAGAACGGTAAGCCATTAATCAAAAAAATAGAGTGCTGATTAAAAACCCCCTGGATGAAATAATCACCAGGGGTTTTGTTTTTATGGGAGGGAAAAACCGTGGGTGAATTTTAGCCAGTTACAGTCAAAAGGAGGTGTATAAATGAGCAAAAAATTGTTTATCGTTAGTCTTTTACTGCTATTCTGCCTGAGCATGGCTGTTCCAGCATTCGCCGAGGCCACTGACCCGGATCAACTGCGAACAGATATTACCAAAACCGCACTTGTAATTGCTTTAATTGTTATTTGTGTAGCTAGTCTTCTATTCGTTATAAAGCAACAATTCAGTGCCCTGGCAGCATTCTTGGGGATCTCTATCATTGTAATTACTATTGTAGCTACAAAGGGGTCGGTCCTTGTAGAGATAGCAAACTGGGTTGCCAGCTGGTTTGGGGCTGAGACCCTAGATGTATAATAAGCGACGTACCCATGCAAGTTACAGGTCACTTTACCGTATTAAGCCGGTGCTGTATTATTTTGGAGATGTACAGCTACCTTTTCCCATCAGCGTAGAAATTGCTTTAATCTTTGGTGTTGTTAATATTATTTTTTATGTATTGTTTGTAGAGTTACTGGGCCCAATCCTAACCTCCCTGGGCCTGGTGCCGTGGATGATCTCAGTCAGCATGTCCGTGCTTGCTACATGGCTGACTACCAAATTTGACGCTGCTGGAAAGTTTATCCCCAAGTACCTGTCAGATGCCTTATTATTTCTGGCAAGGAGCAAGACCAGCACCCTACACAGCAGAATCAAGATCCGAAAGAAAAAAGAAGCTTGTAATTGGAAGGTGGATGTTTCTTCGTGAGCTTTCCCTTAACGCATTTCCATAACAATATTGTATTTACAGACCAGCAAGAAGCATTCGCGGTCTACAACCTACCACAGTGGCCTTATAACTTTCTATCGGAAGAACAAAAGCTGGCAGTTCTGGGTAGGTTCGAAGAATTCCTGCACGGCTTTACAGGCCAGGGGCAGGTACTCTATTTAATCCACCCGATAGAATTTTTCGAAGAAAGATATCTTAGCCGGGCGGGGATTGGGAACCAATCACCGCCCCTTCTGCAAGAAGCCCACCGGCACGCTAGAGAAGCACAATCTTATAGCCAAACTATTCATGCCTGGAAAAGGGCAGTATACTTGGTTTTGCAGTTACCGATGGCCGGCTGGGGGAAAAAACCGGTTAAGACTTTTTTCAGGGAATTACGCGAAACCTTACTCGAGCAGGGACTATCGTTAAAACGGCAAACCATCACCTCTAAACACTTCCAAGAAGCTGAGTCTTTAGAACGGGAACTTTTCTATCAGTATTCGAGCACATTAGGATTATCACGTATAGGTTATAAAGAGCTGGACCATATAATCCGGCGCAATCTACATCGGGGCTGGGAAATGCCGCCGCCCTTGCCACCACGTAAGGAGGGGCGGTTCGATGAAGGGATGGTACTGGCCCTGGGAGACGGGGTAGTGTTCGAAGAAAAAGCAAACTGTATGAAATTTATTAGTCCTGAAGGGAAAGAACACTGGCAGGCGATGATGACTCTGGTTGATATGCCCAAGGAGGTTCCGGAATTAGACTTCGAGTGGATTGCCGGCCTTAACTTTCTTCCGGAACCGGTGGATGCAGTGATCCACTTTACCAGCACTCCGTCCTTCGAGGCCGCAAAAAGGTTGCGGCTTAAGAAAGGGATACTTAAAGACCAGATACGGGAACATGAAAAGGGCGGTGAGGAAACCAGCCTGGATGTAGACTGGGCCAACAACGAGGCCAGGGTCCTGGAAAGTAAACTGGCGGCGGGGATGTCGCTCAGCCAAATCGGCTGCACAATCGCCGTACATGGCCCGGACTTAGAGCAGCTTCAGAGTGCGGCCAAGCAGGTGGTACAGCATTTTCAGACGTCTTACTTGCGGTTTGTGAGGGCCCCGGGCGACCAGGTGAAGATGTTTTACTCGTTTATGCCCGGCGGTAAACCAGCCAGCCCTCTAATTGAGTGTGACCCGGGATACCTTGCATCCTCCGGGATCCAGGCAGGTTTCGAGGTAGGTGACCAAGACGGTTTTATTCTAGGCCATATCCTGACGGGCATCCCGGTACTCTTTAACCCCGGCGACGCCATGCAGAGGGACTTCCCCGGCACCACAGTTATAACCGGCATCCTCGGGGGCGGAAAGTCAGTTCTAAAAAAAATATTGGTTTATCTGTCTGCGCTTAAGGGCGCAAGGGTGTTTTGTATAGACCCGAAAAATGAAGACTTTGTATTTCAAGACCTACCGTTCAAGACTAGACAAATTGATATAAGCTACACCGGCGGGGCCAGAATAAATCCGCTGAAAATATCTGCAGATCCGCTCCGGGCTCGGGATATTTGCCGGGATTATCTTGGGATTATCTTAAACGTAGGCGACAACGAAGCACGAGCGCTGGTAATCAACGAGGCGTTAGAAAAGGTTTATTCTATGCCGGAAGAAGAACAAAACCTTCTCTCGGTGACCACCTGGTTGGGTAAATACTCGGACCAGGACCAGGAAAAAACGAATGAGGCCACCCGCTGCGCCAGACTGCTGAACGCATATAAAAGCAGCTCCCTCGGTCAGATAGTATTTACCAACAAAACTATGGATGAGGGTACAGAACAAATAACAATATGTAACCTTTCTGAACTGCCGCTACCTAAAAAGGATACCAATACCCCGCTAACCGAGTCCGAGCGCCAGGCAGTCGGGCTTTTATTCCTAACAGCTGCCTCGGCTAGGGAGGTCATGTTCCGGACTAAGGCAGATCTTAAAGTATTTGCCTGTGACGAGGCCTGGGCGCTTTTAGAAATTACAGAAGGGGCACGGCTGATAACAGAGTTAATAAGAATGAGCCGGTCTTTTGGGATTATACCGATTTTGGTAACGCAGAACGGATCCGATGTAAAAGAAAAATCAATACGGAATAATATCGGGTATGTCTACTGTTTTAAGGCCAGGGACACCGACGAGATTAAGGGTAATGCAGAGCTTTTACAGGTGGATGTAAAAAACGACGAGATATTTCAGACTTTTCGCAGTCTGGAGACTGGTTGCTGTGTAATGCGCGACCCTGTAGGGCGAGTAGGAGTAGTGAATATCGTACCGCTGCCTGAATATCTGCTTCGCATCTTTACTACTCGGCCGGGGGAAAGGGAGGAGGGGGTTAAAGTGGGGTAATGCAAAAAAGAATGCTAATCCTGGGGACAACCCTCCTCCTGTTGTTCGGTGCAGTTACCGCTGTCTTTGGTGCAAATAGGATAGGCCAACCATATGTAAATTTCGGTTACGATAATCCTACTTTGCATGAACTAATTACAATAGTCGGTTTCGTTCATAATCCTCATGTTAATCAACTATCAGAAAAAACCGTCGCCACAATCGAAACAACAGACTCTGCTTTCAAACCAATTTGGTCTCACATACCGATAACCCGCTACTATATCGATACTACGGCACAGTTTACTAAAAGAGTGGCTTTTGTTTCGATGCCCTCAGGCCCGGCCGAAATGTTAGGAAAAATAACTAACAGTATTGTCAATATGATATTTTTCGTAACTATCTGGATTACCCGTTTCTCGATTGAATTGTTATTGATGGCGTTTAACTCGAAGATACTGGCAGCTATTGGCCAGGATGCGGTAAACGCAGCCAAGGAAATTTGGAGTGGCGGCACAGCGAGTACAGGCATTAAAAATACCGTACTTTTGATCGCCTTGGCCTTCGGAAGCTTTTATTTCATTTTTCGGCTTGCGCAGTCACGATATATGGATATTATTAAGGCGTCAATGATGACTATACTTATCTTGGGACTTTCCATGGCTTACTTTGCCAATACAGACAAGATATTGACAACTGCGACCGGCACAGTAGATTCAATCAGCAACGCAGCATTTTCAGTTATGCCTGTAGATGATGACCTACCTATCAAAGACCCTCGCCAGCGAGGTCTGGTGAGTTTTGCTAGCCAGATATGGGACAGTTTAATAGTTACTCCCTGGGCCTTTTCTGAATTTGGTACGGATGACATTGATAAGTTAAAAATAACAGCAGCTGAAGCAGAAGAACTGGAAAAGGTTATCAAACCACTGGCTGGACATAATATTGATTTTCGCAATCTACGTGTTGACCAGGTAATCCTTGCCCTTCCGGCAGGTTCAAGCTACCGTCAGGATGCGGTAAATATCTTTCAAGATGAAGATGTGGACCACGGTGGTCATAACTTAACCCCAGTAACATTATGTTCAGGAAACGCGCTTGATGCAGGCCCTATTGTAGGCATAGCCTTTGTGGGTTCCATAGTGTTTACTGTATTCGCGTGTGTAATAGGGATAATACTGTGTATCGCAGACATTACGGTAATCTTCGGGCTGATAATGGCACCGTTTATTGCCGTGTTAGCCTTGATCCCCGAAACCGGGTGGAATACAGCCGTTCGCTGGTTAAAAATCGTGCTCTCTGCATTGTTTACCAAGGTCTTTTACGGCATCTACGCATCGGTTGTATTTTTAGTAATCGGTACAGTCTTAAAGCTTTGATCCCCTAAGGTGGTGACTATTAGTTGGTCTACTTTTTGAAAATACTATTATGCAGTATGGTAATGATTTTTGCCCTCATTTATAGAAAGAAATTTATTAATATAGTCACGGAGGTTGCAAGATTAGATAGAGAGCATAAAGTTGTAGAAAACAAGTCAAGTCCGATTCTGAAAACGGTTAAATGGTACGCTATAACTAGAATGATATCAGGAAAAGGCTTTAAAAATAACATGTTCCGGTTAAAGAAAAACAATCATCCAACTACCGACAACAATACAGATAATACAACTCGTAAAATTAACAACCAGGGGAACCAAGCTCAACAAAAAACTGCTTCACAAAACAAGTCAAGTTCTAAAAATAACAACAGTACTAATACTACTAGCCAGGAAAACAACCAGCAAAAGCAGACCAAACCTAACTCTGCCAGCTTTCGAAACAACAATCAAAGTGATTCTTCTAATAATTCCAACAACCAACAGCGTTCCCAGGCGGCAGGCTCCAGAACAGATACTACATCGCAAAATTCAGGGCCAACTGGTAGTTCTTCTAACCCTAAAGATACTTCACAACAACAAAATCAAAAACAAACCGGCAGCTCAAACGAGAAATCATCAGATAAAACTTATAAACATCAGCCAAAACAATTTAAACAAAGAAAGAATAATACCCAGCAAAAGCCTGAACAAAAGAAAAAACAAGATAGTAAAAGTAACAGTCAGCAGTATAACCCTCCAAACAAGCATAAAAATGTAAAATTAAAACGTAGTAGCCAACCACGACGCTGGCACTCCAAAAAATAGATTAGAAGGGTTAATTATGGCCAATTTATTTGCGGTTCATATTGTGTGGAAGAATAGACGTTTTCTTTTTTCCGTGTTAGGCTTTTTAATCCTGGGCGGTTTTTTCTTTTCTATAACAGGTATTACAATGTTGGGATATCTGATTGCCGGGACGGACGAAAGAGCGCCTGCATTACCCGGCAGTTTTACTGTAGGCGGGGCAACTACCGTTGCCATGCAAGATATACCACAGGAATATGTAGATATCTTCAAGTCAGCCGAAAAAAAATACGGTATCCCGTGGACGATGCTGGCCGCGATAGCCAAACATGACAGCGGTTTTGGGCGCGCAGCTGAAAAATTTGTGGATCTAAAAGAAATGCAATGGGAGGAATACAGTGTAGACGGCGACCTGGACGGGCAGAAAAAACCAAGTAACCCCTGGGATGCAGTTTATTCCATGGCCAACTGTTTAAGCCAGACCGGGTTTGAAGATAACCCCGCCGGGGCATTATATCACATCTATAAAAGCGGTTCACATGTTGAGGATATATGCCAGACAGCAGAATCCTATATAGATGTCCTGCTTCCGGTGATCAGCGGGAAATGGCCCCTCCCCCGAGAATATACGCGAATAAATTCGTCATTTGGGATACGCTTTCATCCGACCAAACATAAATGGAAACAGCATACCGGAATGGATGTCGGGGCACCAGCCGGGACACCTATTTACCCGGCATCGGACGGGGTGGTAACATCAGCCGGCTGGGGAGGCGATTACGGGAACCTGGTGGTTATAAGCCACCCATCGCACACACAAACATGGTACGCGCACCTTTCCGAGATAAACGTCGAGAGAGGGCAAGAAGTCAAAAGGGAGGATATACTCGGGCTGGTCGGGAGTACCGGTGCTTCCACGGGGCCCCACCTTCATTTCGAAGTTAGGCTCAACGGCGTACCTATAGACCCAGAGCCCTGGCTAAAATAGCACCGCACCTTGTCACGATTGCCATTGTATTCGATAAACCCTTGCCCGGCTTAATCCGGCCAGGGGTTTTGTTTTTTTTAAGAGATAAAAAGGAGTGGCGCCTGATGGAAAACGTAATAGCTATCACATCACCACAAAAGCAAGCAGGTAAAACTACATTAGCCTTAAACCTATCAGCGCTGCTTGCCAACAGAGGAGTATCCGTATGTTTACTGGAGCTTACTACCAATAGAGACGCAACCAACTATCATTTCCCGACCGGCGGGGTATCTTTATCTATCATTTCCTGGCTAGATATCGACAATCTATCGGAAACACCAACTGGAATGCTACTAACGGGCCTGGATGGAGTACATATACTGCCCGGCCCGGCACTTCCGGGACAAATAGAGTTAATTAATAAAGAATTTTTAACAAAAACTGTCGGATATCTTTCCAACCAGTTTGCCGCCGTGGTTATTGATCTCGAGCACCCATTCAGGTATAAAAGCCTATTAAAGAAGGTACAAACGGTGATGGTGGTGACTACACCGAAACTAGATCCCGGTATGGTCAACCAATTTGATGCTGCTAACACACTCTTAGTAGTAAACAAAGCAAAGCGCCTGGATAAAAGGAAGTTTAAGGCACTTAAACCCTACGGGGTGCTGCCGGACATGGCGAAGTTATTAGAGCAATCAAAAAGAGAGCGACCTCCTTCATTTCCGGTAAATTCAAAAACAAAGGCAACCCCGCTTAAAAAGGTACTGGGTAAAGTAATCGCTGATAACCTTAAAATAAAAATTCCATCCAAACAACTACCCTTAAAACTGCCCGGAAAACGCAACACAATAGCAGCAGTTATCGAAACTTATTCAACCAATCAGGTGATAGCCGAAGTAAAAAAAGCGAAGCGCCCGGTGGTCGTAGTCGATGCAAATTACATAAATCCATCAATAGCGATAGCTTTCGGGGTCCCCTCCGAAGAAGTCTGGAAATATGATTGGCGTACAAGCCAGGATATAAAGTCTTACCGTATAGAAAAAGGTTTTGATGTTTATACTCTGGACCCCGGGATCAAAGGTTTTGATGAACGGGACAACGGTTTATTGACTGCGCTAACCAAGAAGCTTTTAGTGCAGTACCGGACAGTCATTATTCATTTCCCTGCTTCCGAGGAAAGACCGAAGCCAGAAGCAGAGGATATATCCGGCAAGTGGGTAACCAGAAAAGAAAATATATCCAAAAAGGGGGACATTGTGGAGGAAAAAACACCGGCAGTTTGTCATATCTTTCGTGGTAACACCACCGACCACTTAACTGGATGTCTTAATCGGAGGGCTATGGACAGATTACTTTCTAGAATACAGGGTATATACTCTGTTGTCTTCTGCGACCTAGATAATTTTAAGATGATCAATGATACATATGGGCACGCCGCTGGTGACGAAATACTAAAAGAATTCGCTCAGTTTTTACTAGGTTCAGTCCGACGATCTGATTATGTGTTCAGATATGGCGGTGATGAATTCGTTATCCTCCTGCCGAATACGGACATCGATAGTGCCAAAACAGTCGTTGACAAACTTAGTCTTGCCTGGAGCCAACAAAACTTTGCAGTTATTGACAATAATAATATTGTTTTCTCCGGAGGGCTGGCCCAAAGCGACCTGCACGGCTCTACACCAAGTGAGGTGTTAGAGGCAGCCGACAACGGCCTCTACCGGGTAAAACGCTCGGGAAAAGGGAGGGTAGAAGTTGCAACTTTAAATTTGGGCAACTCAATGGCTGTAAAAACAAATATTAAAATACCTAACGGTCAATTAGTTATATTATGTGGAGACAGCTCAAATACAATCTCTAATATAGTCCAAAACAAAATCAAAAAATCTCTGACTGTGATAGATGTTGACCCGCAAAGTAGTTTGGCTTTCAAATTGGGCGTTGATCCTAGCAACACATGGAAGCACGATTGGAGGATCGGCCTAGCGGCAACCCCGGCCAGAATAAACAAAAAAACCTGTCTGTTCACTATGGACAAAGAAATAAAAAGCGAATTAGAAGAAAGAGATATAAGGAGCCTTAAAGATATTATAAAAAACTACACAAACCCAAAACACCAAATAATACTTAATGCAGGTAACAATCAAGAAATAGTAACTTTCCTTAAAGACATGGAATGTAAAATTGTTTACCTGGAAGGATGATTTAAAATGATGATCTATATGAAGGGGTCAGAAACATTAAAAGAGATACTAAAAAACTATGACACAACCAGCAACTTGACCAATGCTGCCTGTGCAGTGGTTGAGATGCCCGGCAACCTTAAAACCGTGACTAGCATAACCGGTATTCCGGTGGTAATTGTGGTCGCTGGGATGGTCACACTCCAAGAGTGGAAAGCCATAAAAAACCTTAAAATGACCCAATTAAAATCTATCCCTGCTATACTTGACGAGGTTTTAGAAAATCTCCCCAAACAAGAAGATATACCAGACGAAATTGATCTGTGTTTTGCCGACAACGAGCCTAAATATTGCCCAGGTGTTTCGGAAGAAGAAACCATGCCAGCCTCTAGGCAGCAATTATCGCCTGCGCTACGTAGAAATAAGATAGAGATGTTTAACAAATCCTACGCCCAAAGAGGCTATATAGCGGCTTCTTTTTCAGCTGCAGGCGGTGTCGGCAAAACGTTTACAAGTATAAATATCGGCGGTGAGGCAGCAATTAAAGGAGTCGATACAGTGGTTGTTGATCTGGATCTCGGATACGGGGACATAGATACAGCAACTGGACTGGTCGACCCTGCCCATCGTAATAAGGTGATTGGCAAGAAAGCGCTTGCACCGAAAGAGGGATGGGCAACGGTGAAAGAGTGGCGTAAATATGCCAGAGATCTAAAAGGCAGCCTTTTGCGTCACAACTCCGGCCTATATATTCTGCCGTCTTACCCTTACGCTGGTGATGAAATCTCGGAAGTTGAGACCGAAGAATTGATACTTTCTTTATCAGAAGTGTTTGACTTCGTTATGATAGACCTCGGGGTAAATGCTTTTGCCCCGCATGCCAGAACCGCTCTTAATATGGCAAACACGATATTTATGATTGGTGGCCAGGACGAGAAAACGATTGCTAAATTTACTCACTTTGAGCTCAAGGAGAGTCAGCACCGGGAAAAAATGCGGCTGGTGATCAATATGGTTAAACCAACCGGCTACTACACACCAAAGGAAATAGCCAAAAAATTTGAGTTTAAAGAATACAACGAGATCCCCAATGACGAACAAGGTGTTAATGCCGCCAAGAAAGCTAGAAAATTGAGTGTACAGTTAAAAGGAAGTCCTGCTGGAGAAGCAGTAAAAGCCATAGTGGCTCGGCACCTGCCGTTTGAGATTGAATACGAACCACAAGATAGCAGCCAGAAAACATGGCTCGCAAACATTAAAAACTTTAAAGGTATATTTGCAAGGAGGTAGTTTTTTGTGGAAATGAAACTGTATAGCATGCTGCCGGAGAAATACAGCCAAAAGATAGCTCACAAGGTCGGCTTACCGTTAGTAGGTGATTATGCCGCAGATGATGTAATCTCCATCATTGTCCGCAAAAACCCGGCATGCGGAGTGGATGACCCGACAGAATATATAAATAATCCGAAAGCTGCTATTGTTGTAGCAGGTATACCAGATAAGACGGGTGAGGAATTTTGCAATAAAGCAGTCCAAGCTGGGGTACCGGAGACCAATATCTTTGTCCTGCCTCCAAAACAACCGCTTAGCCCGAAACAGCTGGTTGATAAAGTGAAAGAAGTCTACGAGAGCCTTCTCAGCCAGCAAGAAGAAGCCGCCGATGATACAGAAGACGTAATGTTTTTAGATTTTGAAAGTGAAGAACAGGAGCCACAGGCCACAGGCCAGAGAATCAAAGTAGTAGCTGTAAGAGGTTTCCGGGGCGGGGTAGGAGCTACTACAATCGCAGCCAGCCTGGCAGGATATTTCTCTGATCTTGGCGGTAAGGTTGCGGTAGTTGATTTGGGTATACCGCCTAATGTGAGGTACCATACACCGGAAGTAAAATATGAAAAAAAAGAAGGCTTTTTACTTTCGCAATGTGAGCAGTGGGACCTCTATGCACTGCCTATGCCTGTTTGGATGTTAAAGGCGGAAAACCTCAGCCAGTTGATTGAAAACCTTAGAAAAGAATATAGGTGGATAGTTGTGGATTTCGCCCCTCAGCCTGACCGGGAACATGTGAATGCCGTTAGGCCGGATGTTACCGTAGCGGTTATGGATAGTGACGTAACGCAATCTGTTGAGCCGCTGCAAAAACAAACCGCGAAGATAGATAACCCGGTTGTTTATGTCTACAATAAAGTGGTTCCGGACGTACCCGTAGATATAATGGAAAGTATTCTTAACAGTTCAGTTGTGACCATTAAAACAGATATAAGTGGATGCAGCGCAGGGTTGACCGGCTCTGTTCCTGCCTATAGACAGAGCGAAGTGCTAGCTGAAGGTATCGGCCGTATCGCTGGCAGTATCCAATAAAGGAGGACCCGCCCAAGATGATAAAACTCTTAGTTGCTGGCCCGCCAGACTTTACAAACCGGATTCAAAGTATGGCCAGACACTCCTACTCTAACGATATCAGGATCATCTCGCTAAACAATAATCCCTCCTCCGCTATAGAGGCATTGGAGGGCAACGCCCGGGGAGCGCATGCAGTGCTTTTAGGGTTTCATGATGAAGAAATTGAAATGTTGATTAGTATGGTAGCTAGAAACGAAGTCAAGAGCATTATTTTTATTTCAGAAGAAAACGCGGCTGAAGGTTTTCGTAAATGGACCAAATACAGAGCCAAAGTAGCCCTTAAGGGAAGCGAACTTAAAAGCATCTTTAACTTTTTCACCGAGTACCCAGAACTAATTAGTAGGACAACCCCGAAGGAACCTAACATATTCTCCGAGGAACATGAGAATGTTCAAGAAGATGCCATAATCCGGAAGGAATCAGACAGCAAAACACGGGTTGAAATGGTACGCCAGAGGGAAAACAAAAACCGTGCTGTACCAGTCAGGCCGCAGGTAATATCTATCTTCGGACAAAAAGGCGGAGTTGGGAAAACCGTCATTTCGGTATCCATGGCTGAGAGTTTAGCTGTACTTACCGACCTGAATGTAGCTGTAATGGATCTGGATATGAACCGTGCATACGGTGACGTAATCCGGTATTTCGGCAATATTGGGGATAAAAAAGACACTTTGATCTGTAGCTCAGACCAAAACAACAAAGCTCCCTCACCACAGGAAAAGACACTAGCGGCCTGGGCAAACTTTCCGTGGGAAATGAGGGCAAACCGGGATACAGTGGAAAATTACTTGATCAGGCACCGGAAAAACCTTTTTTACCTACCCCCTCTGCGCCGGCTGGCTGAAGAAGAACATATTGATTACGAGCTGGTGCAAAAGGTTATAACCACTGTTCACCGTCATTTTCCGGCTATC
>Ga0182238_1000163_pt1 | contig 22755 bp, 13 predicted proteins | sample hydfrates6_PW_90_FD_132439 | JGI IMG/M metagenome (GOLD analysis project Ga0182238, IMG submission 132439) | Subsurface microbial communities from deep shales in Texas, USA - hydraulic fracturing test 6_PW_90 | ecosystem: Environmental > Aquatic > Deep subsurface > Shale gas/oil reservoir >... | reverse complement strand
GATGATTTAATTGAATGGGAAAAATTTGCAGATGGTTTCCACAGCAACAATCCAATTATTGCTGGCAATCCTGCGGATGAGTTGAGTTCAGCTATGCAGTGGCCAGATCCTGATGCAGAAAGCACCTGGGCTAAGAGTCCAATTAAAGTTGGAGACAAATACTACCTTTATTTTAGTGCAAGCACCTGGGGAGCAACTCGTTCTGCAATTGGTTTAACAGGTTCTGATAATATTGAAGGGCCATATGAGTACGAAGGTATTGTAGTTAAATCATTTAATTCGGGTCAAACAAATATAGAAGGAGCTGCTCACGATCCACGTCAGGATCCAAATGCAATAGATCCGCATGTATTTTTTGATAAAAACAATAAAATGTGGATGCTTTATGGTTCTTATGCAGGTGGTATTTATATTCTAGAGATGGATCCAAATACAATGCTGCCACTAGACTCGAATACTTATGGTAAAAAAATAAGTGGTGGTGATCATGCTGCTATGGAAGGATCATATATTCTTTATCATCCAGAAACAGATTATTATTACTATACTGTATCTTATGGTACTTTGGCTCCTGATGGTGGTTATAATATTCGTCTGGCAAGATCAAAAAATCCAGATGGACCATTTATTGATTCAGCGGGTCAGGATATTATAAATGCTGATCCACGAGTTGGAGATAGTGATGAGCCTTATGGAGCAAGGATAATCGGTAATTTTCTTTTCCAGGAATCAGAAATAGGTTATTTATCTCCCGGACATAACTCTTTATATTATGATCAGGAATTAGATAAAATGTTTGCAGTTATGCATTCTCGTTTTCCAGGTATGGGAAACCAGCATCAGGTTAGAGTGCATCAGATGATAATGAACTCTGATGGCTGGCCTTTAATTACCCCACATAGATATACTGGAGAAGTACAGGCAGCCATTTATACTGATCAGGATGTGACAGGCAATTATCAGTATATTAATCATGGTACAGGTGTTAGAGGCGATCATGTTAATGAGTCTGTAAATATTACTTTAACTGCTGCTGGAAATATTGATGGCCTGGATTCAGCAAGCTGGGAAAAATTTGATGGTAATAAAATAAGACTTAATATTGCAGAAACAACATATAGTGGTGCTTTAATTGAGCAATATGATGAAGGCCTAGAAAAAAATGTTATGACTTTTACTGCTTTATCAGATACAAATCTTGTTATCTGGGGCAGCAAATATTAGTTAAATGAAATATAATTAATTATTTGACAATTAAAAGAGATTACGATAAAATTTTAATATATGATATAATATTTTAGTATTAAATAAAACAAAGCCGAAAAAAGGGGGTGAATAAGATGAAATATTTAGTAACAACTAAAACAATGTTAATAGTAAGTCTTGCATTACTGCTTTCGTTAACATTTGGAATTCAGGTAAGTGCTCAGGATGCAGTTGCTCATTATAGTTTTGATGGTGCTGTAGAGGATAGTACTGGTAATTTTAGTGAAGGGGAAACAACAGGTAACCGGATCACTAAAGTAGAACCAGCAGATATTCAATATAGTGATGGAGTTTCTGGACAGGCACTTGAGTTAACAGGTGATTACGGAGTTAAGCTACCCAATAATTTAATTACTGATGATTCTTATACAGTATCTATCTGGATTAATCCGAATGAGATTACTCAATTTACAACTACCTTTTTTGCAGGGGTTGCAAACGACAACCGTCATCAGTGGTTAAGTATAGTTCCTAGTGGTCCTTTTAATACTACAATGGTTTGGGCCGGTGATGATCCATATTATGATGGAGATACTGGCACTCAAATCCCAACAGGAGAATGGACACATCTTGCTTTTACTGTTGATGGGGGAGAAATCAAAATTTACTTAGATGGTAGTGAAGAATTTTCCGGTAGTGGATTTCCAGATACCTTCTCTGATATTGAGGCAGAGTTTGCTTTAGGTGTTAACCACTGGGATACTCCATTTAAAGGATTGTTAGATGAATTAAAAATATTTGATGAAGCATTATCAAGAAGAGATATTAGAAGTTTAGCTAGATAATAATAAGGGGGAAAATAATAGTGAAAAAAACAATTATAATATTAGTTGCAGCAATTTTGATTTTATCTATGCCAGCGGCTGCATCTTTTGCAGATGTAGAGAGTGATCACTGGGCATATGATGCGATTAATAAATTAACTGCTGCAGGTGTCATTGAAGGTTATTCTGATGGAGAATTTAAAGGTAATCAAAATATGACTCGTTATGAAATGGCAGTCATGATTAATAGAGTTTTAGATGATTTAAAAGCAGAAAGAGAAGAACTATTAGCTGATTCTAATTCTGAGTTGTCAGAAGCTGAAATCAGTCAGGTTGAGACTCTAGTTGGCTCATTATTGGCTGAAAGAGTGCCTGCTGATACTTTATCTGATAAGCAAACTAGAGAAGTTGCAGCAATAGTATCTGCAATGACTTCTGAATTCAAAGAAGAACTTGAGGTATTGAACTCTGATCTAGAAATGATTAATGAAGATTTAGATATGGTATTTGATGATTTAGATTATTATGATGAAGAAATTTCTAATATCAAGTCAGATATGCCAAAAGATAATGTAGAATTCAGTGGGACTATTGATAATATAGCTGAAGTTGCTAATTATGGTGACAATCCGGCTGAAGAGAAAGCTGTTGTAAAAATGCTTTCTAACATTGATGCTATGGATATTCATCCACTTTTTGATAGAGATGATTTTCCGGCAAAAGAATCATACTGGCAGGAGTATAGCTTAAATATAAATGGTAACTTCAAAGCAGTTGATTTTAATATTGATTTAAATGGTATTAATAATACCTTTGTTAATGAAGAAACAGTGTTTGAAGATTTTAAAGCACCAGGAGATAGTTTTGCAAAAGAAGATCAAAATGATTTTTCACTGGATAAGGCTTTGTTAGAAGTTGCATTTGAAGATACAACAGTTAAAATCGGTGATTTTACTGATTATCATGGAGCTGTATATTTTAACAATTCTGAAGATCGTGAAGGTCTAGAAATAACAACTAATCTTTATGATACAGATATTAGAGCGTTTGCCATGGGATCTAATGATGATAATATAAAAAATGAAGATACTGGAGAATTCGATCCACTTGGTGAACAAAAATTTGTGGGAGTAGTTGCCAATCGTGATACTTCCCTTGGTAAAATTACTGGTAAATTATTTCATGCTAGAGATGTAGTGTGGGATGTTGTAGGAGCAAAAACTGAACTTGAACGTTATTTATATGGAGTTAATTTAAATAGTCATCCATTTGACAACACTGTTGCTGGAGTTCAGTTAGAAAGACCCGTAGATTTTGTAGAAGGTCTTTTCTTTAATGGAGAAGCTGCTTTATCAACAGTAGATAATTATCCATATTTTGAGGAGACAGGTTTCTTTACTGATCTACATTTATATTATAGTGCTCCAGAAAATTGGAATTTAAATGGATGGTTCCAATATGCTGATGAAAATTACTTAGGAGCATATAGTGATATTGCTTCAGAAGAAGAAGGAGATTATACTTTCTTCCAGGTAGATGGTGATTATACAATTGATGCTAATAACTCTGTAAATGGATTTTTAGCAGTTACAATGCCTGGTGAATTCTGGGAAGACCGTCACGCACAAGATGCAAATATCACTCAGGATGTAGTGAATAAAATACATGCTCATTTAAATTATAATAATACAATAGAAGATTTTTCAAATCGTGCTGGTTTCCACTTTGTAAATAATGATTACTTTAAAGAAGATGCTAATCACTTATTTATGTATGTTGGTTCTGATTATCAGTGGAGTTCAGATACTACTGTCGGAGCCCAGTTAAACTATAAGAAAATTGATAATGAGTTTAAATTTGATGTACTTGAAGATAGAGTATTTACTGAGTTCTTCTATTTAACAGGGTTTGTAGAAACTCAATTAGCTGAAAATGTAAGCTGGAGAACAGACGCTAGATATATTACTGGTGATACTAACTTTACTCCATGGGATTTCTTAGATTATGGAGCTGGTTATGATTACTGGAATACTGAAGCTATTTCTGGTTCTGGTTCAAGCCTAACAACCTCTTTATCAATCAGCTTCTAAATAAAAAGACACATACCTGTACCTTCTCTGAAATGTTGCCGGCAAAGTAACAATGCAGAGGGTACAGAGTATGTATCCTTAATAGCCATTATAGCATAACTTGCTATTAAAAAAAATAAATATAAATAATAATAGCAGTTCTTAAGTAGAGCTGCTATTGTTATTTTACTAAAAAAGTGGGAGTGATTATACTTGTTAAAGAAAATATCGACCACAATTTTGATGACAGTACTTTTACTATTAATTTTTCCTAATTTTGTTTTAGCAGAAAACACCTTAACAATTGACACTGGTTTGGATGGAAAAGAAATCAGCTCTGATCTTTATGGAATATTTTTTGAAGATATTAATTATGCAGTTGACGGTGGTTTATATGCAGAGCTAATTTATAATCGTGCTTTTGAGCATAGTAATTACTGGGAATCCTGGGATCTGGAAACTGAAAACTCTGACATTAGTGCAGATTTTTCAACTAAAGAACCTCTAAATGAGGTAAACCCTAACTATTTGCATCTAGAATTTAATGATAGCCAAGAAAAAATAGACCTATATAACTCTGGTCATGGTGGAATTGTAGTAGAAAAAGACGAAAAATATAATTTTAGTATTTACTTAAATACAGCAGACTATAATAATTCGGAAGTTGAAATTTCTCTGGTCGACAGGAACGATAATATTCTTGCAGGTGATACAATAAATGTCAATAAGAATAGTGGCTGGCAGGAATATGAACTGCAGTTAAAAGCAGATAAGACTGAAGCAAAAGCAAAATTAAAGATTTCAGCTGCAGGGACAGGCAGTTTAGATATTGCCTTTGTTTCTCTTTTTCCGGAAGCTACCTGGAAAAACAGAGAAAATGGTTTGAGAGCAGATTTAATGCAGCTTTTAGTTGATTTAGAACCTAAATTTATGCGTTTTCCCGGTGGTTGTCTTGTTGGTGGAGATAGTTTAGAAAATGCATATCGCTGGCAGGAAAGTGTTGGTGAGATCACTAAAAGACCAACTAAACGTAATCTCTGGGGATATCATCAGTCCCTGGGTATCGGCTATTATGAGTATTTCTTAATGGCAGAAGATATGGGAGCTGAGCCGATTCCTATAATAAATTCCGGAATGACAGATATAGCTTTTTCTAACCCTGATGTAAAATATGTACCTTTAGAGGAACTGGATGCCTGGATAGAATCGGCTCTGGATTTAATTGAATATGCAAATGCTCCTAAAGATACTGACTGGGGTGCAAAAAGAGCAGAACATGGTCATCCTGAACCTTTTAATCTTAAATACCTTGGTGTAGGTAATGAAAACTGGGGAGAAAAATACTTTGAACGCTTTGAAAAATTTGAAAAAGCAATAAAAAGTGAACATCCAGAAATAAAAGTTATATTATCTGGTGGTACACAGCCTAATGATGTGGTTCTAGATAGGGCCTGGAAATTTGGTGATCGTATTAGTGTTGATATTGTAGAAGAGCATATGTATCAGTCACCAGAGTGGTTTATAAATAATGTAGATCGTCATCAAAAGTATCGAAATTACCAATCTCCTAAAGCCTTTATTGGAGAATATGCAGCACATCCCGAGGATAGGTCAAACAATATGGCTGCAGCATTAAGTGAAGCAGCATTTTTAACAGGGATTGAAAAAAATTCTGATAAAGTAATTATGGCTTCTTATGCCCCTTTATTTAAAAAGATTAATTACAGTCAGTGGGAGCCAGACTTAATTCACTTTACAAACACAGAAACTTTAAAAACTCCCAGTTATCATGTACAGAAGTTATTTAGCCATTATCAGGGAGATCGGCTCTTAGATTCTAAGTTAGAACTTGTTGATAATAAGGTTGATAAATCTAATCTTCTGCGAGGTAGAGTTGGTTTTGGAAGTTGGGCAACTAAAGTTGCTTTTGATAATTTAAAAGTTTACAGTGAAGAGGAATTGTTGCTGGAAGAAAAATTTGATTCAATGCCCGACTCTGCGGATGTATTTTCCGGTGACTGGGAAATACAGGATGGAAGTCTTGTTCAGATGGGTTTAGATGTTGATCAACGCATCTATTTTGATGAGATTAGTAAAGAAAATTATACTATTGAGCTTAAAGCAAAAAAAATTGGCGGGTCAGAAGGGTTTTTAATTCCTTTTGCTCTCAAAGACAGTGAGAACTTTTATTGGTGGAATATTGGGGGCTGGAACAATACCCAGACAGCTATAGAGAAAGCAGTTGAGGGAGCAAAGCATATTGTTGGGCAGAGTAAGGCCCTTAGTGTAGAGACTGACAGGTGGTATCAGCTCAAAATTGAAGTCAAAGCTAATCAGGCTAAATTTTATCTTGATGGGAAATTAATTCAGACTATTAATGACCAACCTGCTCAAGCAGTACATTCTGTGAGCAGTTATCGCGAGGAAAATAATAGTGTGGTAGTTAAAGTTATTAATTACTCCGAAACTAATAAAGAAATAGATTTCATTTTTAAAGGAGAAAATAAGGTTCAGGGTCCATTAATAGCCAAAAGATTATCTGCTGCAAGTTTAGATGCGGTAAACACTTTGGATAATCCTAATAATATTGAGATAGAAGAGCTAGATTTAAATGAATTAGAAATTCAGGATCAAAAAGTAAATTATAACTTAAAACCATATTCATTAACAATCTTAGAATTTAAATTAGAAAATTAAAATTGATACCCATAATTAAAGGAGTGAAATTCAATTGTTGAGTATAAAAAATAATTCATTAGTTTTACAAACACTATTTATGCTTCTGTTCAGTTTTTCTATTTTATTATTTTCGTTTGGAGTCGCAGAGGCGGCAGAGCTTAAAGCACATTACAGTTTTGATGGGAATTTAGAAGCCGAAACCGATAGTCTTGATGCAGGAGAAGTAATTGGAGATCGTCTTGGTAGTCAGGAAGGTACAGTTGACCCTGAATTTTTAGATAAAGATGCAATAGAATATAAAGAAGGAATTAAAGGCCAGGCAGCTTATTTTGATGGCAGCATGGGAGTTCTTCTGCCTGATAATTTAATTAATGATTACAGTTATTCTGTTTCTCTTTGGTTAAATACTGAGGAGCGAACTCTGCATACTCCATCTTTTTTCGGAGCTGCCAGAGGTGATAAATGGATAAGTGTACTGCCAGGTGGAAATAGTGCTTTTCAAAATGAAGCAGTGGTCTGGTCTGGAGTTGAATGGTATGATGCTTCCAGTGGACTGAAAATTGAGGATGGTAATTGGTATAATTTAACTTTTACAGTTGATCAGGGTGAAATTGAGATATTTATTAATGGTGAAAGAAAAAATCAGAGTGATGGTTTCCCCGATGTATTCTCAAATACTGATTCCGTATTTTCTTTAGCTGTAAACTGGTGGGATAAACCTTATCATGGTCTAATGGACGAGTTAAAGATATATAATGGTGTGCTGACAGAATCCGAAGTCAGGGAACTGGCTGCTGATGCACCAGAATTAATAATTGAAAAACCAGCTCCCGATGATATGGTCTACACTCCCCAGGGAAAAGGTAGTGTTTCAGTTCATGATCCAATGATTATTAAAGAAGATGGTACCTACTATCTTTTTGGTTCTCATCTTGCTCAGGCTAAATCTGATGACTTAATTGACTGGGAACAGCTGGCCAGTGGTTTTCATGTTCAGAATCCTGTGATCAAGGGGAATCCTGCAGAAGAGTTAGCAGAAGCAATGGAGTGGCCAGAGCCAGAAAATGCAACAAGTACCTGGGCCAAAAGTCCAGTTAAAGTTAGAAACACATATCATCTTTATTTTAGTACCAGTGCCTGGGGAGCTACTCGCTCTGCTATAGGACTGGCAACTTCTGATACAGTAGAAGGTCCTTATGAATATCAGGGTCTGGTTGTAAAATCATATAATGCGGGAGAAACAAATATAGAAGGAGAGCCCCATAACCCTCGTCAGGATCCAAATGCTATAGATCCTCATGTGTTTTATGATGAAGATGGAAAACTCTGGCTGAGTTATGGCTCTTATGCAGGTGGAATTTATATCTTAGAAATGAATCCAAGAACAGGAATGCCAAAAGATAAGGACAGTTATGGTAAAAAAGTAGCAGGTGGCAATCACTCAGCTATGGAAGGGTCCTATATACTCTATCATCCAGAAGAAGATTATTATTATTTCATGATTTCTTTTGGAACTCTGGCCACAGACGGTGGTTATAATATCAGAGTAGCTCGTTCTAAAAATCCTGATGGGCCATTTATTGATCCTGATGGAGACAATATGTTAAATGCTCGTCCTCGGATAGGCATGAATAGTTATGAGTATGGTGCCAGACTAATTGGGAACTTCTGGTTAGAAGAAAGCGAAATTGGTTATAAGTCACCTGGTCATAACTCAGCTATATATGACGAAGAACTGGATAAGACTTTTGTAATAATGCACTCTCGCTTTCCCGGTAGAGGTGAAATGCACAATGTAAGGGTTCATCAGGTCTTAATTAATGATCAGGGTTGGCCTTTAATCATGCCCCACCACTATACAGGTGAAACACAGGCTGATAGCTATAGCAAGTCAGAAATAGTTGGAGATTATCAGTATCTTAATCATGGAGATTCTATTAATTCATCTATTAATATTTCAGAAAAAATAGCACTAACTCAATCTGGAAACATAGAAGGTGCTGTAGAAGGCAGCTGGCAATTAAAAGATGGTAATTCAATTCTTATCAATCTTGATGGAACTGAATATTTAGGTGAATTATTAGTCCAGTATGATGAAGGACTTAAAAAAGAAGTAATGACCTTTAGTGTTCTCTCAGAGCAGGGAATTGCAATCTGGGGAAGTCAGTACTAAAAAGAGATTATAGTTTAAAAATAGTTTAGGAAAGAGAATTTGGTCATAATCTGACTAAATTCTCTTTTTTTATTCCTTGAAAAGCAGGAAGTAGAAGGAGTTTACAGAAAATAATTATTAAAGCATTAAAATTTATTTTTGATGGGGTAATTATTTATGTTAAAGAACAAAATCAAATTAATGGATAAATATATTATTAAAGAAGTAACATATCCCTTTATCTTAGGGGTTTTTATTGTTACAGTTATTTTAATTGGAAACTATTTTTTTCAATTAACAGATTTAATTATAGTGAAAAAAGTACCTGTACCTTTAGTTTTACAGCTTCTTGCCTATAAAATACCTTCCGTAATGGTCGAAACCTTTCCGATAGCAATTTTATTTGCCACCATGACTGGAATCGGGCGTTTAAACCGAGAAAATGAGATAACCGCTTTAAGAATGGGTGGAGTTAGTGTTTTTCGTTTGATTATTCCCCTCTTAATTGTTGGTATAACAGTAAGTGGTCTAACATTTGTTTTAAATGAAAAAGTTGTTCCCTGGTCAAATCATCAGGCAAACAATATTATTCGCGAAACAATTTTAAAAGATGCAATGCCTGATCCACAGGAAGAAGTCTTTTTTAAAGGGCCTCAGGGCAGGCTTTTTTATGTAGAAGATTATGATCAGCAGCAGGGTATAATAAATAATATAGTAATTTATGAACTGGAAAATAATAGTTTTCCAGAAGTAATCACAGCCAAAACTGGAATTATCGAAGAAAACCAGTGGATTTTAGATTCCGGAATAATTCATCAGTATAATCAGGAAGGCACCATTATTTTAGAAAGTAAATTTCAGCAGATGGAAATTCAATTAACTGATGAGATGAAAGAATTATATGGAAGTCAGAAATCTTCCTCTGAAATGAGTAGAGAAGAGCTGGGTAAGCGAATTGCCCTATTTAAAAAGAGTGGTATTAATGTCGACTCTTTGATGGTCGATTATCACTTAAAATTAGCCGAACCTCTGACAGCACTAATTTTTGTTTTAATAAGTGTTCCTTTGAGTTTAAGTGGTAAAGAAAGCAGAACTTTAAATTTGATTTTTACAATAGTTATTGTCTTCTTATATTATGTAATACTTTCTTTTAGTCGCTCATTTGGAAAAAATTACATCTTACCACCTCTGCTTGCTGCCTGGCTGCCCAACTTTATTTTCTTTTTACTAGGGCTTGGACTATTATTCTGGCGAGATTCCTGGCAGAAAATAATCAATAAAGTGTTTAAAATTATGGGGATTTCAACAGCAGTATTTATTTTACTGATTAGTTTTAATAGTGGTAGCAGTGCAGAAGAATTTAAAGTTAATGCAGATTATTTAAGCTATGACCAAAATAGTGGTTTTATTAAAATTGAGGGAAATATAGATGGTAATTATGGTCAGTATTATTTAAAATCAGATCAGATAGAAATAGAGCTTGCAGATGGCAGCAGTAGAGACATTGATAGTGCAGAAAATATAAAAATGCTGCCGGGAGCAATTTCTGGGTGTGATTATGAAACACCACATTACTTTTTTGATGCTAAAAAAGCAATTATAAAACCAGGTGAATATATCAAAATGTATAATATTGTCTTTAAAGAGCTGGAGGGGAAACTTCCCCTCTTTTACTGGCCCTATCTCTATATTTCTTTAAAAAGAGAAAACAATAATTTTGTGCCTGCTTTTGGTTATCATCAGAATCGTGGCTGGTTTATTAAGACTAAATATTTTTACAATAATCGTTTTGATCTGCCTGGCAACTTCTTTCTGGACCATTATACAATCTCGGGAACTGCAGGTGGAATAAAGCAGTATTTTATTAATCAAAATAATCACAGAGCATATCTTTATTATTATACTCAGCAGAATAAAACTAATTTACCCGGTCTTTTTGACTGGGAAGCAGAATTATACCATGAGGCAGATTTTGGTAACTGGGATGAGGAGTTTTCCTATTTTTTTCAAGATTATGATGAAAAAGTAGAAATCGAATCCTATCTTGATTTATATTATAATAAGCAGAGCCGGAGAGCAAGAATAAATTTTGACTATGATGAAAGAGATTTTTTTGAAGATAATAATAATGACAGCAAAGAATATGGATTTGATTTTTATTTTTATGACCGTTTTTTTGAAAACTTAAGCAGTAGAATAAATTATAATCGTGAATATTATAAAGATCCAGAAGATGGGCTGGAAAGAGAAATTAAGAGAGATATTGATCTTCGTTATAATCCCGGTGGAGGCTGGAGAAGCAGGCTTAATTATTATGATGGTGAGTTAGAAACTCCGGATGAACCTTTAAAAAGCAGACAGGGAGGCGAATTTTCTCTTTCTAAAAGAAGTGGCTATTATGATTTTACATTTTTATTAGAACAGTATTCACCTCGCTTGACCGAAGATGATCAGGTTAATTTTTCTCGCCTTCCAGAACTATCTTTAGCCTATAATCCACCTGGGTCATTTTCTTATTTGGGTCAGATAGGCCATTATTATGAAGATCGGAGTCAAATAGATGGCTACCGCATCAGAGGAGAAGTTGAATATAGCAGTGGTTTTTCACTTCCTCTAAACAGTTATTTAAGAGCAACTCAAAAATTTAACAGCAGTGCCTATCAAGTTGAAGATAGAGAGTATAATATTATCCCCAACCAGCAGCAGTCCGAAACCAGCCTCAGATTAAGAACAAATATTGGCAGGGATTTAACCCTGAGAAATAATTATAGCCATCAGGAAAAATGGGGATATACACCTTTTAATTTTGATGAGGGCGAACGAGAAAGACTGATAGAAAATGAGTTGAATTACATAATTTCTCCTTATCTTGAATTCAATCTGGAAAGTGGTTATGATTTTCTAGCTTATGAATATCTGCCTTTAGAAATGTATTTAGAATTAAACCCGAATCAAAACTGGGAATTAAGTTTAGGAACCCGTTATGATTTAAATAATATGCATTTTGATGAACAATTAATTTTCAGCAGTGTTTACGAATCTGAACACTGGCAGCACAGACTGGGGATTGAATATAACCCCAATAATTCTCAGCTGGAAGAGATTGATAATCAGCTGGTTTATGAACTGGATGGAGACTGGGGCTGGTATTTTGAAAGCAATTTAAGTCTGGATTATGACTATGATCAGGCAATTAGAGAAGCTAATATTCAGCTAAATAAAAGTTTTCACTGCCGAGAACTGAGTTTTAGTTATGATTATTTAAGAGAAGAATTTACTGTTCAGTATTCAATTGATCTTTTTCCTGCTGATCCGATTGGATTTACACGTACAGAAGATGACCTTATTTTTGAATCAAATATAGAAAACAGATTAAAAAGCGGTGATTTATAGAAAGGAGCAAAAAGTGTGAGACAAAATAGTGAGCTTAATTACCTTAAATTTGTTTTAGTTCTAATAATTTTTATATCTCTGGTCACTACAGCCCCGGTTCTGGCTCAAGAAGAGGAAACAGATAGTCAGGCTGCAGAAAATGAGAATGCAGTTTACATTAATGCATCCCGTCTGGAATATCAGGAAGAAAAGACAATTTTGAGTGGTGGAGTTACAATTAGAAAAGATGAGACAATTATTAAAGCTTTAACTGGTGAATTGTTTAGAGATGAACAGAAAATGATTTTGGAAGAGGAAATAAATGTTGATTATCCTGATGGGACAGTAACTTCTAAGCTGCTGACTGCTTTTTTAGAAAGTGAAGAATATATTTTTGAAAATGAGGCAGAATTAAATTATAATCTTTCAGATGATGAGGAAATGTTTTTAACAAGTGATTATTTAAAAATATTTGGAGATAATAATTCTTTTACTGCCGAAAAGAATGTAGAAATAGATTATGACCAGCAGAAATTCAAAGGAGATCAGGCTGACTATGATGGAGAAACAGAACTAATGCATTTGACCGGAAATGTTGAGATTGAAGAGGAAGATGACTGGGTCAGAAGTGATCAGGCAACATTTAATCTCAAAGAAGGTGAAGAAGGATATACAGCTGAAGGTAATGTGGAAATAAAGATGATTCTGGATTAAAGTTTATCATATAAAATTAAGCAGAGATAATTTGAAGGAGAAATAGATATGGGAATGATTTTAATAATTTTATCAGCGCTTTTATTTACAGCAGCAAACTATCTGGGACAGCTATATATATTAAGCTGGATTTCTCTGCTTCCATTTCTTTATTATATTTTTAGCAGCTCCAAATTCAACTATAAGCAGCTGTTTATTAGAGGCTGGTTACTTGGGTTTTTTATACTTTTGTTTTCAGGAAATTTTTTGTACCATTCAATTAAATTATATACATCTGCCCCTTTTTTAGTTATTGTTTTGCTTTTGATTTTTTTATTTTTATTTCTTTCTCTAATTTATGGTCTGTTTTTAATTATTTATTACTATTTACAGCAAAAAATAAGTTCCATGAGTCATTTTAACCCCTATCTTTTTGCAGCTCTTTGGACTGCTATGGAATTGAGCCGTCATTATTTGCTTGGCTTTTTTCCAATTGCCAACCCGGCTTATACCCAGATAGAGTTTTTATCATTTATTCAGCTGGCTGAATTTGGTGGTATCTGGATTTTAACTTTTATAATTATTTTAAGTAATGCTCTGTTATATAAGATAATATTTAGAAAAGAAGAGCGAATGAAAAATACAGCTATATTTTTTATAATTATCTTTCTGGTTTTTTCTTTTGGCTTATTACGACTAAATTCTGATTTTACTCCAGCTGCTGAAGAAAATATAAGTTTAGGACTAATCACGACTCAAATCAAACAGGAGGTTAAGTGGAGTCAGGGTCAACTCCAGCCCAATATTGATCTATTGCTTAATTCTGCTTCTGCGTTAAAAAAGACCGATTTGATAATTGCTCCTGAGACAAATATAACTTTTGATTTTTATCAGAACGGTTATTATCAGAAAGAGTTTTTAACTGAGGTAGAAGAACGTTTTAATAATCCTCTTCAGATAGGTTCTCTTGCTTCCAGAGAAGGAATCCAGGGAAGATTTAACAGTTCTTTTTTGATCTCAAAAAGGGGCGAAATTATTGATAGATATGATAAAAATTTACTTCTCTATTTTGGAGAGACCTATCCCTTTATAGGGTTATTAAATAACTTTACTCCCTATAATTTTTCATCTTTAAATGCTGGTAGTACAGAAGGGATTTTTGAAGTTAACAATTTAAGCTGGAAAACTGTTATTTGTTCAGAAATTTTATATCCAGAATATGTTCAAACTCAGAAGAACATTGATTTTATTATCAATCAGACAAATGAAGCCTGGTTTAATGACAGCAGACTCTTAAAAAATATTATGTGGCAGGCAGCAGTAATCAGAGCTGTAGAAAACAGAATTCCAATTATTAAGACTGGTAATCAGGCTCACAGTGGGATTGTTTATCCTTCTGGCAAATATAAAAAGGTTGATCCAGATGCTAATTATCATTTATTAAAATTAAATTAATTTCTTTAAAATGCTTTTCAAAACAATCGGAGGTGCAGAAATGGCAGTAAAGGAAGTAAAAAAATTCCCTATTGGTGGAGTTCATCTCCCGGAAAAGAAGGGGTTGACTAATGATCAGGCAATAAAAGTTATGCCAGATCCAACCGAAGTAGCTATTCCTTTATCTCAGCATATTGGTGCTCCAGCTGAGCCAGTTGTGGAAGTTGGAGATAAAGTTAAAAAAGGAGAATGTATAGCTAAACTCCAGGGTAAAATTTCAGCCGGAGTTCATTCCAGTATAAATGGAATTGTAAAGGGATTTGAAGAAAGAAAAAAACCGACCCAGGGAAATTATAGATGTATAGTAATTGAAAATGATAATTCACAGTCTACAAAAGAGGAAAATAATGCTGATAGAAAGTCTCTGCCTGACGTTGAGACTATTAGAAACAGAGTTAAAGAGGCTGGTGTGATTGGTATGGGAGGAGCCGGGTTTCCCACTCATATTAAATTAACACCACCTGAAACTATGAAAATAGACACAGTAATTATAAATGGTGCTGAATGTGAGCCATTTTTAACTGTTGATCATCGTCTACTTTTAGAAGAAGGTGAGGATTTATTTAGAGGACTGGAACTCATTAAAAAGGCAGTTGGTGCTAAACATGGAATTATTGCAATTGAATTAAATAAAAAAGATGCAATAGAAAAACTGCAGGAGCAAGCAGTGAACTGGCCGGGGATTGAAGTTCAGGCTTTAGATACACGCTATCCTCATGGAGCCGAAAAACATCTGATCAAAGCTGTTTTAGATCGAGAAGTTCCCAAGGGGGAGCTGCCGATGGCGGTTAATGTGGTTGTTAATAATGTGCAGACTGCAGTCAAAATTGCCAGAGCAGTTGATTTTGAAGAAGCAGTAATTGACCGGGTTCTGACGGTTAGTGGTGAGGCTTTAAAAACTCCTTCTAATTTAAGAGTTCCGATCGGAACTTCAATTCAGGATGTAGTAGAGTTTTGCGGTGGTCCAAAAGATAAAGAAGACTATCAGATTATTGTTGGGGGACCGATGACAGGAATTAATATTGATGACTGGACAATTCCGGTAACCAAAGGAACTTCCGGGGTAGTTTTAATCACTGCTGAAGAATATGCAGATAGCGAAACCCGTCCCTGTATTAGATGTGGTAGATGTGGTGAAGTCTGTCCTATGTACCTGGCGCCAAATAGGATAACTGCTTTTATCAATAATGATCTGCTTGAGCGTTCACTGGAAGTTGGCTTAATGGACTGTATAGAATGTGGTGCCTGTGCTTATATCTGTCCATCCAAAAGGCCGCTGGTCCGCTGGTTAAAACGAGGGAAGGCAGAGCATAGAGCAAATCAAAAATAAAAGAGGTGGTATTTAAAAAATGGCAAATTTATTTAGGTCGAGTGGGCCTCATATAGAGAGCCCAGAAACTATAGAAACCAACATGTGGAGTGTAGTAATAGCACTGATTCCTGCTTTAATTGCGGGAACATACTTTTTTGGCTTATATGCACTGTATTTAGTTCTGGCCAGTGCTTTAAGTGCTGTTTTATTTGAAAAGCCTTTTGTCAAAAGCAAAGCCACCTTTGGAGATGGGAGTGCCTTTCTGGCGGGTATTTTACTTGGTCTGACTCTACCACCTGTGGTTCCCTGGTGGATACCAATTCTGGGTGGATTTTTAACAGTTGTGGTTGGGAAACACTTATTTGGTGGGCTGGGCAGCAATATCTTTAACCCGGCTTTAGTTGCCAGAGCAATTTTGCTTTTATCCTATCCGGCCTTAATGATCGAGTGGGTAAGTCCGGTTGATGGAGTTTCAGCGGCCACAGCTCTGCAGCTGGGGAGTGATTCCTTTAGTTATACTGAACTGATAATCGGAAATGTTCCGGGCAGTATTGGCGAAACTTCTGTTATTGCTCTGCTAATTGGTGGAGCTTATTTGTATCTTAAAGATTATATTGATCTGAGGATTCCGCTTTCTTTTGTAGCCGGTGCGGCTGGAGCAGCGATGCTTTTTGGTCAGGATCCAGTTTTTGCCGTATTTTCCGGAGGTTTAATTTTTGCTGCCATCTATATGGCAACAGATATGGTAACTTCTCCGGTTGCTAAATGGGCAAAGATAGTTTATGGACTGACAGGAGGATTTTTAACAATTTTTATCCGCCGCTATACCCCTTACCCTGAGGGAATAACCTTTGCAATTTTGATTATTAACGGAGCTTCTTATTTTCTGGATAATGCTTTTGAGGAGCCGCATTTTGGCGAAGTTGAGTATGTTAAGAAAAGAGTTGCTCATTTCAGTGCAATAATCATGGCGGCTGTATTAATTTTACTTGTGGGCATGACTTTAATCGATGATGACGACCCCTATCCCGGCAGTTTAACTTACAGTCATTTAAAAGAGGCGGTGCCGGCAGCAGAAAATTTTGAAATAATAGAAAGAGACGATAATGATATTTTATTTGCAGCACGAGCAGAGGAAGAAATTATCAAAGACCTTGTTTACATATCTCGTAATGGTTTTGAAGCTCCAATAGAGCTTTTATTGAGTCTGGAGCCAGCAGGTAGTATTGATAAAATTCAAATTATTAATGAAAGCGAATCACCAACCCTGGGAGCCAGAATAAAGGATCAGGAATTCCTGTCTCAGTTTAGAGAATTTACAACTGCTGAGGCTGATCAGGTTATGGCAGAAACTGATATGATCAGTGGAGCTACTTATTCTTCTCAAACAGTCTCCCGAGGAGTTCAGGCTGGTCTGAGGCTTTTAATTGCAGAACAGGAAGCTGGACTGCAGGATGGAGTCTATCAGGGACAGGCTGAAGGAGCACAGGGAGATATTGTCCTGGAGATTACAGTTGAAAATGGAGATATAGTTGATCTAGAGATTCTGGAAGAGCAGGAAACCGAGCATCTGGCTGAGCCAGCTTACGAAGAGCTAGAAGCTCAGCTCTTAAGAGAACAAACTGCTGATTTAGATGTTATATCCGGTGCAACTTATACCAGTGAAGCATATATGGAGGCAGTACAAAAAGCAATCGATCAGGCTTCTCCGGAATCCAGTACTGATGGTGATTTTGAAGCTGGAACTTATCAGGGCTCAGCTCAGGGCCACTCAGGTCAGATCGAATTAGAAGTTGTTGTTGAAGCTGGAGAAATTACCGAAATTGAAGTCTTATCCCAAAATGAAACTGAGGGTCTTGGTGATGATGCAATTGAAGAGATTTCAGCTCAAATTATTGCAGAGCAGAGCCTCGAAGTTGACTCGATTTCTGGAGCTACTAATTCTTCAGAGGGAACAATTAATGCGGTTAGGAATGCACTGGATAATGGTTCTGGCTCAATATCAGAAGACAATGTGACCGAGACTGAAGAAACAGACGCTGATTCCTCAGCAACCTGGGATGAAGAAGACTCTGGAGGAGAGGAAGAAACTGCAGCTGAAGATGAAAGCGAAGGTGGTCTGATCAACTTAGCTAACCTCGACTTAGAAGACGGAGAGTATCGAGGTTCAGCTGAAGGGCACCGAGCTCCAATAAAGGTCAGTGTCTTAGTTGAAGCTAATGAAATCAATGAGATTAGAATAGTGTCTCAGGAGGAAAGTCCTGGTATTGGAGATGAGGCAATGGCAGAACTGAGTCAAAGTCTGCTTGCCGAACAGAGTCTGGAAGTAGATCTGGTCTCAGGAGCAACCAATTCTTCTGAAGCTTTTCTAAAGGCGATAGATAATGCACTTACAGGAGAAAGATACGGCAGCCTGGAAGAGGCAGAAGATCTGCAGACAGCTCAGGAAATTCTTGCAGCTGAAGAAGATTCAGAAAGCGATACAGATTCTTCAGCAACCTGGGAAGAAGAAAGCGACTCAGAAGAAAATGCAGAAGAAACAGATGAAGAAGCTGCAGAAGGAGGTTCCAATGGATAAAAACCTAACAATACTAGAAAAAGTAATGCTGATGGGGCTTTTGCCCCTGCTGGGCGCTACCAACAATTTAAAACAGGCTTTAATCACAGCTATTAGTGCGGTTTTGATTTCGCTTTTAATAAAATTCTTTGCCAGATTTATGACTGAAAGAGAGGATTATCACTGGTATTTACTGATTGGAGTTGGTATTACCCTAAGCTATGTTTTTTACATAGCAGTTATCGATATCTTTCCGGAATTAGAAATCTATGTTAACAACTATTTACTGCTGCTTGGTGTGACTCCACTGATATATATTGGAGCCAGCAGAAGTGAGAATAAATTTTTCGCCTATCAGAAGGATTTCTTTATCCTGATGATTTTTGTCGGTGCTCTGCGAGAACTATTAGGTAGAGGCAGTATCTTTTCTATTCAGCTGACAGCAGCCGGTTATCCACCTTTGGGTTTTGTCAAAGATTTCCCCGGCGCATTTTTAATAGTCAGCATCATTTATCTGCTGGTAGAGCTTTCACGTAAGGATAAAAAAAGCCTGAGGGAAGGAAGTGAGAAAGTTGTCTGAGTTATCTCGTCTATTTTTGAATTCATTATTAAGTGAAAATATGAGTCTTGCTTTTTTCCTCGGGATTTTATTTATGATGGTTGAATCAGGCTCGATCAAAAAAACAGCGGTCAAAGGTTTAAAGTATGTGAGCACAGTTTTTGTAATTAATATACTGGGCTGGTTTTTACACAGCTTTTTACCATCAGGTCTGGATCCACTTAACCCGGCAATATTTTTTATTACAACAGTGCTCGGGGTTACCGTTCTCAAGTACTGGGGTGAGCTGAAAGGGGAGTGGTTTGGGCTGCCTAAATTCATTCTGGCTATTGGACCGCTTTTTGGCACCCAGCTTTTAATTCAGAATGGAGCTTATGTTTATGCAGAGATGATGACAGTAAATACAGCCTATATTCTGGGCGGTTATATTCTTTTTGTGCTGATTGCGGCCATTAAAGAAGAAATTATCATTTCTGATGCAGCCCCTGTTTTTAAAAGCTATTCTACCCTGCTGGCAGCAATCGCAATGCTGGCCCTGGGAGTAATTGGGATACAAATTATCTAATCAAATTTAATAATTTCTTCAGATGATGCCGACAGCTCAAACTGTCGGTTTTGCTGTTGTTTTAAACCCAAAAATGTTATAATATGAATAGTAATAGTTATATATGTAAATTAAGGAGGGGTTACTATCTCTGCAGCTAAAAGCAGTACCTTTAAAATTATTGATTTAGAAAGTGGGATGATCACTGATGAGGAAGTCCGGAGCGAGTTTGGCGGTGTCTTAATCCCACCCGGCACCCGTTTAAATAGAAAGTTAATTGATCAGTTAAAAGAAACAGAAATTAAAGAAATTCAAATAAAAACAGCTGCCGTAATTGAAGCAGAAAAGGATAAAAAAGTAATTGCTAAAGAAAAATACGAAAAAAGTCTCGATGATTTTTCTGAAGCCTATAAAAAAGCCTACTATATGAAAAAGGTTGATTTTAGAACAGTTAGAAGTCTGACTGAAGAGGCAATGGAGATTTCTCAATATCTTGATTTAGAAGATATTCTAAAAATAACTCGTGATATTGATATGTATACTTATTCTCATTCTCTCCATGTTGGAATTCTGGCCCATAAGTTTGGAAACTGGTTAAATCTAACAGAAAACAAAATCTGTAATTTGACTACATCAGCTCTGCTTCACGATATTGGCAAAAGCAGAATTAAAAAAGAAATAATAACCAGGCCGGCTCCTCTGAGCCCAGAGGAATATGAGGAGGTCAAAAAACATTCCGAATATGGTTATAAACTTCTCAAAAAAAGTAACCGTTTTTCAAAAAGTATAATGGCAGGAGTTTTAACCCACCACGAGCGCTACCATGGAGGTGGTTATCCCCTTGGTCTAAAAAAGGAAGAAATTCCTTTATTCGGGAGAATTATTGCTATCTGTGATACTTTTGATGCCCTGACAACTGACCGGCCCTACCAGAAAGCAGTTTCACCATTTACTGCAGTTAAAATAATGGAAGAGGATTTTGATTCCTTTGATCACAGGCTGAAGATGCTTTTTATAGAAAAGATTCCTTATTCACTGATTGGTGATCGCGTAGTTCTGAGCAATGATCAGCTGGCACGGGTGGTGTTTATTAATCCCTCTCATCCGGAATCACCAATAGTTAAAACAGAGGATGAGTATCTTGATTTAAGCAGTCAGAGTGAGCTGAGTATCAAAAAATTACTTAGAGACCTTGAACAGATGGAAGAAATGATGGAAGAAGCTGAGCAGAATTAAAGTTGAGGAGATCCTATGAATTTTTTATCTTTTTTACCAACAGGAATCATAATCTTAAATATAATTTTTATCATCCTTTTGATCTTTTTTGAAAGAAAGGATCCGACTGCAACCTGGGCCTGGCTCTTAATTTTAACTTTAATTCCAGTACTGGGCTTTGTTCTGTATCTATTTTTAGGTTTAACCCCTAAGAAAAGGAAGCTTTTTCAGCGGAAACAGGAAGAAGATGAGTTAAAAAAATATGATGGCAAACTTATTGCCGCAGAACTAAAGGAAAGAATTAAGGATTTTGATCATCTGGAGCAGAGTATAATTAGGCTGGCTTTTGAAAATGATCTGCCGGCAGGACTGGGCTACAATCAGCTCGATATTTATACCAGCGGCCGAGAAAAGTTTGCTGATTTATTTGAAGATATTAAGAATGCCGAAAAATTTGTACATGCTAATTATTATATTATTAATGATGATCAGCTTGGTGATCAGTTTATGCAGCTTTTAACTAAAAAGGCGGCAGAAGGAGTTGAGGTCAGGCTGCTCTATGATCGAATGGGCTGCAGAAATCTTTCGCGCTATACAATTTTCGAACTGGAAGATGCCGGCGGTAAAGCGGTTCCTTTTGCTCCCTTTGTCCTTGATATGAATTACCGCAACCACCGCAAGAATGTGGTAATTGACGGCCAGATCGGGTATCTGGGAGGCATAAATATTGGTGATGAATATCTGGGAGAGAGCCGCAGATTTGGTGACTGGCGTGACACTCACCTGCGTTTAAAAGGTGAAAGTGTTGACAGCCTTCAATATCGTTTTCTTTTAGACTGGAGCTTTGCCAGTGGTAATGCCCTGATGCGGAAGCAAAAATATTTCCCTGAAAAAAAATCTAGAGGAGATGTAGCTGTCCAGATTGTCAGCAGTGGGCCTGACTCTAAAGAGGCTGAAGTCAAGTCCCTCTTTTTGAAGATGATCTATGAGGCCGAAAAGTCAATTTATATTCAGACCCCTTATTTTATTCCCGATCAATCGATGCTGGAAGCTCTAAAAATTGCCGCTCGCTCTGGAGTTGAGGTTAAAATTATGATTCCAGACCGGGGAGATCATCCCTTTGTCTATGCCGCCAATAACTCTTTTGTCGGTGAACTTTTGGATGCTGGAGCCCGCTGCTACCGTTATAAAAAGGGCTTTCTGCACAGTAAAACTCTCTGTATTGACAGCCGGGTTCTTTCGATCGGAACAACCAATATGGATGTCCGCAGTTTTAAATTAAATTTTGAGATAAATGCCTTTATCTATGACCGGGAGCGGGCCAGATATCATAATCAAATTTTTAAGGAAGATTTAGAGAATTCCGAGGAAATAACGAAAGAGATCTATGAAAGCAGAGGCTGGACAATGAAGCTCAGGGAATCAGTGTCGAGACTACTCTCACCGATTCTTTAGTGTGCAGCCACCGTTTACCGAACCAATTTTTTCCAATAAATAATAGAGTCTGTACTCCCGCCCTTTTTTAGGGGCGGTTTTTCTTTTTGAATATTATATTAATTTAACTTTATTTCCAAATTATTCTATAATTCGTTTTGCTTCCTATGATCTAAAGTTGTATAATAGATATAGAGATAGGATTCGGACTATAATTTTATGTATTAAGGGTTATCCAGCTGCCGAGGCATCTTTTAATGCCGGGAGTCTGGGCTACAACACAACTGTTGTTAATATGTCTGATAAAGATGGTAAAGAAAAGATGAAAGAATTAAGAGAAAAAATTGAGAAAGGGGAAGAAATTAATTATCTTGAATTAATCTTTCTTCCGCTGATGAATAGTGATCAGGATATGGTTAAACGGGTTAAAGAGACTATTGAACTGGAAGATAAGCTGGATGCTGATCAAAAATTTAAGAATAATTTGGCTGCTCTAACTATTGTTTTATGTGATAAATTTTTAAGCAGTGAAAATATGATAGAATTATGGAGGGATCGCAAAATGGTTAAATTTTTTAAATATGTTGAAGAGCAGGGTAAGAAAAAGGGAAAAGAAGAAGGTAGAATTGAGGGTAAGATTGAGGG
>Ga0182238_1000162_pt1 | contig 22820 bp, 26 predicted proteins | sample hydfrates6_PW_90_FD_132439 | JGI IMG/M metagenome (GOLD analysis project Ga0182238, IMG submission 132439) | Subsurface microbial communities from deep shales in Texas, USA - hydraulic fracturing test 6_PW_90 | ecosystem: Environmental > Aquatic > Deep subsurface > Shale gas/oil reservoir >... | reverse complement strand
TTAGTAGCTTGATATTAGAACAATAAGCAACTCTTTCACCAGCTAATGTTCGTGTTTGAACTTGGCTTATTAAGCATGCATTATTTTAGATTTATAATTTTTTCATGTTTTTTAATTTTTTCTGTTGACTTTTACTAGCTGGTCTTCCTGTTCGCCCTGAAATTTCTGCTACTCTACAGATCTCATTGGCAAAAGTATTTAATTGATGCTTCACAACAAATACAGGAAAAACTTTTACTGCTAAAGCAATCACGAGCATTGCAGCAATAACTATAACAACTGTATCAATATAACCCTCGCCACGTTTAGATTTTATAATCGTTATCATCCTTTTCATCTCCTCTTAAAACATCTGATCCAGAGTTTTTAATATTTCCATGCCCATTACAACGAGGTACATCAGAATAAAACATGCCAACAACATAAAAGAGTATTTTCTGATTTTGCCTGGTCTTTTCTGAGCAAGCGTTTTGAGCCGTTGAAATTCTTTTTGTTTAAGGTCATGGGAGAGCATTTGAAAATACATAACGCCATTATCTCCCCTAAGAACTCCAATAAGACCCCTTATCACTTCAGAAAGGCTTGAGCTACCAACTCTTGATTCAAATCTAGTAAGCGCAGCTTCATAACTTCCACTTTTCATGTCTGCAATTGTAATATCAAGTTCTTTCTTTAACCTAGGTCCAGCACTCTTCTTATAAGTTTCTAGCATCGATAATACATCTCTACTAGCTTTTAACTCCTGAGTAATCGTTGAAACAAATCTAGGAAGTTCCCACTCGATTTCTTCACGACTGACTTTCAAGAGTTCATCAGCACTTCTTATTTCTTTGAAATAAACTGCTATCGATAAAAATAAAACAACCGGTGAAATAAGCGGAAATATAAATAAAGCAGGAATTATACTAAATAGTACAAGTCCTGCTTTAATCCAAGCTTTAACAATATAAGTTTCGGGTGAAAATTTAATATTCGCCGACTTTAATGTTGCTTTCAACTTTCTTTTTTTGTAGTCATCAATTCTTATGAACCTTGATAGCTTATTGGCTAGATCCAATATGATGACTTCAATGTTTTTAGATTTTTTCTTTTCTCGCTTATTGATGCTTAAAATAGCCCTAGATGTTTTTAATCTAGGTACTTTAAAGTAATCTGCGAGTATTAAAAAAGCTCCTATTGAAAAGGAGCAGGTGAATAGTGTTAAGATTGTTATCATTTTTCAAACCTCCAAATGTGAAATTAAAGAGTTTCCTTAAATTTATCTAAAGTATATTTAATAATATCACCCAGTTCTTGAATATACTCTTTTAAATAATTGTCATCTACCATTTTTAAAATATTTTCATGTGAAAAATCTGAAAAATTTAAACTACCATCAGAAAGTTCGAACCCTCCTATAAACCATTGAGTCCTTTCAAATATATCTATATTGCTTTTATAATCAAAATCACCCTTATCTAGAAAAACTTGATCAAAATTCTCTTCTAAATAGTCAAACCTAGGTTCTAAATTAATATTACGGTTATTATGTTTATCAACAACTGTAAAACCCCAATAAACATTATGTTCTATTTCAATATAAAGATATACACTTTCAGCATCACTTAACGGTGCAACTTCAATAAGCAGTCCATAATATTTATTGTTTTTTGATTTCAAATAGAAGTTTTCAACTTTTTCGTGATTATATTTTAGATAACTTGAGATTACCATCCCATAGTTTTTAAAATAATTCTCAAGTTCAACCCAGAACTTGAATTGTATTTCAATTCTACTACTTTCAAAAGCCTCTTTAATTAATTTTGCAGCAACCATATTGTCTTTTGATTGCATAATTTTATTCATTACTTCCATTATTGCCTCCCTATCATTTTTCCCAGTTATTATTTTCAACACTTCAATATATTGTAATAGTGATTCTCTAATTGATGGATATAACGCTGATTCTTTAATACAAGCATCTACCCAACGACTAATTTCATTATCATATGAAATAATACGAACACGATTTTCATTCAATGACCCCAATGAAAATTCAGACGGCTTTCTTCCAAAAGGTGATAAGTAGAACAAAAAAATATTATTATTACTATATCCCATATCTAATACGATTTCATAATACCTCTGCAACTGCCTTTCCTGATCATTAGCCCAAATTTTATTTTCTATAATTATTGCTTTATTTTGAGTACGAAGTAATAAATCAATATTTTTAAATTCCCTTAGTACTTCAACGTCATCGATATCAATATCATATATATTTAATTCTTTTAAAAACAATTCCAAAAATTTTGTAGATATTCCATCTATGTCATATAATAGGTGTTTTATAAATTTAGAATGGAGATTAACTTCATCATGCAAATTTCTTAGAATTTCAAATATGTTTATAGATGGATTATTTTTTCTTGCCCACTCATTCCTTTTTAATATAAATTTGCTCTCTTCAATTAATTTATCAACTCTATCCATGATTCCTCCAAATTGTTTTATTTATTTAAACATATATACTACCACTTATAACAACGTTTCAGAAGCAAAACCCCTCATAATTTTATGAATTATGTTAAATGTTAATGATATGATTTAATTATATCACAACAATTTCCATATATCACCTTTTATACTCTACCGGCTTACTCAACTTAATTACTGCAATCATTGATATAAAAAGTACCGATGCACAAATTGCTAATACAAGTTTACCAATTCCAGTATACATCAACGAGTTATACCAATTTCGGTTCAGAAAATACATTAAAGGTATATTACCAATTAGCAAAATAGCCATAGTTATAAACTCTTTCATAGGCTCATAAAGCATATAATCGAGTTCAGCACTGACAACTCTCATATCTGATAATTTGCTCACAATCGGTACTAAAGTCACCTTCATATTCTTATCATCCTGACATGCTATAAGTGCATCACACCATTCATGAAAAACCTCATGATCAATTTTTATTTTTAGATTTTCAAAAGCTAACTTGATATTAGAATTAATAAGCTTTGTTTGTGCCAGAAATCCTTTAAATACGTCAGCAACGGGTGGATTGATATAATTTATATTTTCTTCAAATGCTGAAAGAATATCTTCACTTCTTAAATATGAAGTCGTAATAATGGATAGTGCTGTTTCAAGTTCTGCATTTAATTCCTTTTTCCATTTATTAGATAAAAACATGACATATGCAAAAGGAAGTATTGCCATACCCACTGATAAAACTGGAAGTAGAAAAAGATTGCTCATGGTTATGGAAAGAAAGATTCCTAAAATAAATAATGACACGGAAATTACTGAAACTAATGTAAACATTTCTTCCTTATTTGTTGCTCTCAACACTTCTTTACTTTCAAACACAAGCTTTTTGATACCTTTTATCTTTTTTGGATTTGTTACTTCAGTTACTTTCTTTCTAATGCTATGACTTTTCTTTTGAAAGGGTATTGCTAAAGCCTGAGCAAATTCACCGGGCTTTATTTCAAATAAAATAAAACTTCCAGCAATAAATAGAATAAACGATATGAGTATTAGCATCGTCATTAATATCCACCTTCTTTCAAAAATTGATTGAGCTGTTCTACAGGCATCCCATTTTCTAAAAATCTCTTCTGCAAGCTTTTAGACATGATATTTACTTTTTCAAATCTTCCTTTAATCTTCAGCTTTCCATCGATATTTTCATTTCCTTCAACAACATAGCGATAAAGCGTTCGAATATTTCTTTGGCCATCCGGTAATATCTCACACTCTGTTATTTCCATGATCTTTCTCGAATTGTCTTCAAGCTTTTTTGCAAAAGCCACAATAGGGAATGCTTCAGTGACAAGATTATTAAGGGTTTCATAGTCGATGTCATATTTCATCTTGCACTGAGTCGTCATTCTTGAATAAGTTGCAATACAAGAATTGGCATGCGTTGTTGTAATTACTGCATGACCTGTTCTTGCTGCTTCTTGGGCTGCAAAGGCTTCTGCTGATTTCATCTCACCAACACAGATGACATCAGGATTGGCCGTTAATGCTTTTTCTAAAAGCATTTCTTGATCTACATTCTGATTTTTATCTTCACTATATCTGGTAACTGTATGCACCACATTATTGATGACTTCACCCTTTTCGTTATATTTTACAAGATCAAACTCCCTCGTTCCGTTCTCAATAGTAAAGATCCTTTTATCATCCGGAATAGTAGATAAAATCCAACTCATAACCGTTGTTTTTCCGGAGCCGGTTGCTCCTGTTATACAGGCACTGATCCCATATCTTAAACAAAGACTGAGAAAATCCAGCATTTCTTCAGTGGCAGTACCAAACCTAATAAAATCATTTTTTGATAGCTTTTGTGAATTTACAATCCTAATCGATACAGCAACGCCTTTGTCTTTATCAATAACAGGTGGTCCAAATGCAGTAATTCTTATATTGTTTGCAAGATGGCCGACTACCATAGGCTGAGAATGATCTAGAATCATCCCCGATTGATGCAGTAATCTTCGAATCACATCCATGGCATGAGACGGTGAATGAAAAGTATCTTTTGTTGAGACAACCTCTCCATTGGCATAAGTCACTTTGATATCATTCCACTGATTGATGTTAATTTCTTCAACATCATTGGATAACAGATATTTTGTCAATAAAGAAAACTCTGCCATTTCTGAGTAGAGTTTTTCAATCAGTTCTTCAGTCGTTAAGCCAGGGCTTTTTAATCCATAATCCTGTAAATATTTTGTGATATAATATTTAAGCTGCTCTTTTTGTCGGTCTGGTTGATTTGAAATTAATGTAGAATATTTGCTTGAAATATATTCTTGTATTTCCCTTAATATCTCATGGAAATCTTTTTCTTTCGAAAAAACATTAAAAAAGTTATTCATCAAATACCCCCTTCAGTATCTTATGAATTGCTTCTTGATAAGGTATAGATGCTTTAGCTCCAAGTTCATCAAGTAATTCACAGTTTATAAACTGATCTGTTAATTCTTTAGTGTAAGGAATATAAAGATTAATCCCAGATAAGCTTTCTGTTATTTCACTTTTCAGAGGAGAATCATTGGTATTAACAAGTACTCGAATATGCTTATCCAAGTTAAATTTGCTGTCTGCTAATAAAGGTAAATAGGAACGCATATAACTAACGCCTTTTAAATCACAAGTACTTAACCTCAATACTCTATCTGCCATCTCAAGTGTTATAACTGTTAATAAATCTTCTGTAATGATACTGGAACAATCAAGAATGATATAATCTGAAAGGTGTCTTAATAAAATAATTAGATCAATAACCTTTTCCTTTGTATACTCAGCATAGGTATATTTATTTTCACCATTTCCATAGCCTAAGAAAGAAATATACTCATTATGCTTTAAGGTTATTAAGTTTTTAAGAATCTTCTCTTGCGTAAGCTCCGGTTCTGCTAAAAGCTTGCCTAGAGATTTTTCTTCAGTATCAATGGCTGGTAATACTGTCATTATTGCTGGAGCATAAATATCAGTATGAACGATAATTACGTTTTTCTTCTTTACAGATAATGCTTTCGCTATTTTGATACTTGTAACTGTTTTACCTGATGACGGACTTCCCCATATCGCCAGTATTTGATTATTCTTCATTTGTCACGCCTCCTAACTTAATTGAATCTAGTGCTTTGATTGTATTTTCAGGTATAGGATCTGATAATGGTTCAATTTTTTCATCATTCATTGCATCATTTTCTACTTGATTGTTTTCTTCTTGCTCCTCTTGCTTCTTTTGAAATACTTTATCTTGTTCTTCTAAAAACTTTTTGCTGGTTTCAGGATCTCCCCGATACACTAAAGCCACATGGATTTTACTCTTTTCTTCTAACTCAGCAAGTAGTTTTGCTTGTTCTTGGTTGACCAATAGTGTGACTGTAGAAGGCAATTCTTGATCTTCATCCTTCATTTCTTGATATGTTCTATCTTGTCCACTGCTTGCAGTAACCGCAAGTACCTGTACATACTGAAGCTCATTAGGAATCATTGTTTTTCTAAATTCGCCATAATCTGATGCAATTATGGAAACAATATCTCCATGTTCCAATTTCCCAGATAGTCCAGCTGCAAAGCTTTTAATAGTTATGGATATGGCTCTTTTAATTCCGTCAAGATTGTAAAGGTAAGCGTGTTCGGTTAACGGTTCATTTGATAGTTTAGTTGATAATATATAATCCCCTTTACAAAAATCAGCCAATGCATATTTTCCAATGACATTTTCTTGATTCTTGATGACTTCATTGGGTAAGTTATAGCCTCCAACACTCATTGTTTGAATCATATCCTTTGTGATTAAGTCTCCTTTTTTAATGTCTTTTGTTACTCGAACTATATCTACTTTCTCTTGCATGGCTTTATTGAACAAAGGGGTTAATCCAAAGCATATGATTAAAGCCATCACGATACTTATCAAACCTAAAACCGTTCTATTTCTTAAAATATTCTTCATTGATTTTGCTCCTTTCATTATTGAATTAAATATGATAAAAAGCACCCCATACTTAGATAAGGTGCCATTGCAAATGAATGATTTGATTTTGTTTTGCTCATTACTTTAATACTTCCTTGCGCTGTTATAGCTATTAGCAAACCTATAAAACTTGCAAATATCCCACCTTTTAAACCAAGAAAGAATCCTGATGCAGCCATTAGTTTGATGTCACCGCCACCAATACTGTTTTCATTGAAAAGAGCTGGAATCAAAAACGGTATAGGTACAAGTAATAATCCAAGGATTGATGCAAGGATATCAATTTTTATCAATCCAATAATTAATATTAAACTATGGACCTTATTAGGAATTTCTCTCGTGTTAAAATCATGAAAACTTGCATAAATTAAAACTAAGGCATAAAAAAAGCCTTTAATGATTGCTTGTATCTCATTAAAAGCAGTTACCATAATAAATCCAGACAAAACACTTAGGATCAAATACCAAGTTTTATAACTCCATTTCATCTTCTTCCTCCAAGTCCAATGGCTCAAGTAGATGTTTTATCTCTTTTGCAGTTTCATCAATTGTATTTCGTAATTCATCCATCACTGATGAATCTGTTTTAAGCCATTTTGAATAAATAGTACTTAACGGTTTCTCTAATTTTAAGAATGTATCTAAACTATCAGATGAATAGTCTTCACATTGAATCAATGCTAAAATATCCGATTTAGCGACAATTTCATATGCTTTATCAATAATTTCTCCTTTATCCAAAAGCTTGAGTTCATCAATAAATGCTTCATATTCTGCTTCAGCTTTTTCAATGAGTTGATCTTCTTTTCTCATGATATTCCTCCTGTTTTTCATTTAATAATATACTTGTTTGCTGCGTTACCACCATCTGAGTGATACATATTTTGTATCTTGATATAGCCTTTGTTTTCTAATGCCTTTAGACTTCTTCTAATAGCTTGTTCACTAATTTTTAGGGTCTTACTCATTCGTGTTACTGATATCTGGACCTCACTATTGATATCAGCTAAATCATTGAGCATGGTGTAAATCAGTTTTGATGTAATGGTTCCTTTCACTGAACCGGCTAACTTGTATTTTCGAATTTCATCATTCACTTGTGATACCTCCATTCGTCATAATATTTGTACTTGTAAACTTTTTGAGACCTCGCAAACCTGATCATGAACTTTACTTGATCGACTACAGAAATATTCGTTATCTCCTTTGTAAGCATCATTACGGCACCGGCAATTGACGATAAAAAAAACACTACGCAAATCGCAGTGTTTTTGGTAAATGTATATATTAAGATGTCAATTATGCCGGCAATGATGGCAATAATGATTGTTTGATATAGTTCTTCTTTTCCGTAGCCATCAAAGAGTTCAGATCGGGTTTTGAGGCCTTGTGGAATGTATAGGGTTTGTTTTTGTTCCATTAGTGACCTCCTGATTTTACTCATAAAAGAAAGTATTTGATAATGCTTATCAAATACTCTTAGCAACTATTTTTTTGCAATTTTATAAACTTTTCCAGGAATATTTAAGTAAAAATCCTCTAGTTTTTTGGAGTCTTTGTATTGCCGATCTATTAACATCAACTATATCTTTAAAACTTCTAGATTGGGCATATACTCCATTTTTTTCCAAGAACTCAATTCTTCTCTCAGCGGTTTCTAACAACATTTCATGAGCTGACATAGTTTCATCAAAGGAATCTCTTGAACATAAATATACCTGTTTTCTTAAAGACTCTAAGTAATGCCTAAAAGCTAAAGATTCATTAAATGCTGTAGAAGATGGCATAATTCCTGAGAATATTAAATCTATATAACTATTATTTAACTCATCAATAGGCTTCATCTCTTCAAGAACTCCATTATTAAATGCAACATCTAAAAACGAAAGTTTATATTCAGATAATGCTTCCGGATAATAAAACCAAACACTTTTTCGTTTAATTTCCCCTTCCAAATCTTCAAACTTGTTAGAAAACTTTCTGACATTTAGGTAAGTTCCTGAAGCTATAGCATCAATTTTGGCTGTGGACAAGCAAAGCATTTGTTGGTTAGAATATCCAACTATTACTTCTTTCTCTTGCAATTTCAATCCTGCGCACAACTGTAGTAAATTGGATAACCATAACGGATTATCTACTAAATATTGACCATTTGCGGGTTCAGCAATAATATAATAACCATCAACATCATATTGTTGAGTCAAATCAATGATTTTTTCAATGATATCTTCTTTTTGACAAAGCAAGTCAGTTGGCAAAGCTAAAGTCAATAATATTTTTCTATCTTTTACTATTTTTCTTGTTGCTTCTGTTAACTTAATTGAATCTTTTTGCCATCTATAAATCCAGTCTTCATCAAATTTTCTCATAATTGCAGGAATAATAAATTTCTTTGTCTCAACAATATTGTTATAATTATTAATGCTCTTAATTAAACTTGTTTCATAATCTTCATCAGACGATAAATTAGTTGACATTGAATTGTTCCAATAATCATATTGTGATAATCTTTTATGATTACTTCTAGGAAAGTAACATTGTGGATCAAATAAACAGGAGATATTGTTTTTTTTAAATTCTCTACTCCATCTCTTAAGTTGCTTTATAGAAATATCTCTTGGGCTTAAAATTACATTTACATTATTCCATTCTTTAGCAAAATCTAAAACTAAACTTTTCATTCCCCAACCATATTGTAAATATAAATCCATCTATTCTTCCCCCAACTCAAGAGTATGTAATACTGCTTCAAACCACTCCATTGCCTTTTTGGCAGTTGGTGGTCTTCTAGTAATGTGTTTTTGCATCAATGTTTGTATAAAACTGATAAGCTGCTTATTCTTATCACCATCTATCATATAATCTTTTGGCACTACTGTTTTTGTTCGATACCAAATTTCATTTAGATTCATCTCGTCGCCAGTTAAAAAAGGATGTTCACCGGTTAAAGCTTCAAATAATACTACACCGATAGAAAATAAATCTGATCTAATGTCAATATCTTTTTTACTGTATTGAAATAGTTCTGGGGCTCCATAACCAGGAGTATGTGGCCCTATTGCAGCTTTTGTAAAAGTAAGTGATGTTTTATCTAATTGCCTTGCAATTCCAAAATCTATTAAATAGTAATTTCCATCGTTACCGCAAATAATATTACTAGGTTTAATATCTCTATGTACCGTTTTAATATCTTCAAGTATGACAGAAATATCAAGTAAAGTTTTTAGCAATTTAATTCCTTCCAAAACACTTAATTTTCCAGAATTCAACCTATCCTGTAATGTTTCTCCTTCAATATATTGCTCTATAATATAAATATATTTTTCTCCATTTGAACAAGTAAAATCTTGTACTTCAATAATATTAGGAACATTTGGGATTTGATTCTGTGTTACAATTTCAACTTCTCTTAAGACCCTTTCATCCCCATATTTAACGATCTTCACAACCTCTAAATCACTATTTTTCTTTTTTACTAAAAATACTTTCTTTTGTCCACTGTTTGGATACTCTTTAACAACAACACTGTCTTTTAATAAATTTTCTAATTCTACTTTCGATATCAACATAAACAACTCCCTAATTCATCATCAGTATTCGACCTATCCATTCATTAAAGTATATCGAGCTATAACTTACTGGAATTGATGCTTTTGATGACTTAGCTAACCTTTCAAACCTATTATTATTATACGAATATAATCCTATCCCGAATTTTCCAAATCTATCCATTTTGGATTCTTTAATACCTTTACTTATATTTGATAATACATAACTCTCCGATGCAAAATTCTTATTAATTAATGCTTGTTGAAAAACATTGTCTAATTTGTTAATCTTAGCTTCAACAGCCTCTATTTTTTTTACACTAAATATATTCTTATTTCGAATACACCAATTATTTCTTTTTCTAGATATTAATTTTGCATCATATAATCTTTCAATTGATAGCATTGTATCTTTCCAAGTAACTCCAAGTTGAGAAACAATACCATTTGCATCAATTCTTTTTGTGACAAAAATATAGTACAATATCTTAAAATCAATCGTTGATAAAATACTCCTTGAATCATTCCAATTTTCAAAACTATGAGGATTATACTCAACAAAAACTATATCTGGATAAGAATTGTTAATATGGGGTTCAATAAATATTGCAAGTTTATTAGTGTGGGTTGGCTTAAATTCATTTTTTCTATATTCAATAAACTCTTTTACTAAATTAAACTCCTGTCCTTGAGTAATTTTTCTAGTTTTTATTCCTAATTCTTTATATTCATCATATATCTCAATCATATCATACATACACATCACTCCAATATTATTCTATCATATAGTATAAAATATAACAATAAAATATAGTGTAACTAAGTACTTTCAGCATTTGTGGAGTATACAATAGTTTTATCGATTTATCTTTAATGCTAGTAATAATATCCCAACACCAACTCCTTTAACTCCCATATCAATTCAGCCAAAACATAGAAAAACACTGTATTCCTTGCCCTTTTCTTATAGATACTGGCCTCTTCTTCATTAACTCCAATTTTAATTAGACAATAAACAACACGCATGGCTACCCCAACTCTTATTAGTATTATCAAAGCATCAGCCATTTGTTTAACTAGATCCATAAACCATCTTCACCTACTTTCTTATTGCCTTCTTAGCTATCTGCACCAATCTTACAGATTGATATACTGTTCCAATTCCACCACCATGACCACCAGATACGATAATGAATTCTTGCAAGAATCTTGGTGTCCTCAAAGCGAGAAGAAGTGCTGCTAAACCCCAAAATACATGAGTATTTAACATTAATGCCACACCCATCTTTACTAGAACGATTTGCACCAGTACTGCTAAAGTAGATTGAAAAAATTTCTGAATATAAGTCCTAAACACGCCATTATCTGAATCCATAAGTCCAACACAAGCTAGGGGTAACCCTACCCTTAATATAAAAATCTCCAGTCCTCTTGAAAGAAACTGAAGATATAAAAGAAATAAGCAAATGAAGAATATCAGTGAAACTATAGCTGTAAATAACCCTGCTGAAGAAATTCCTGTAATAACGGCTGTAAAATCTGTTTCCATACCATTACTAATGGTTTTGATTAATTGATCCGTAAGATCCTCAATGATTTCAGCAAGCCATCCGTAAAGTGTAGGAAAAGAAACTGCTATAGCCAATGCTTTAAAAAAACCGGTAAGTAGTATTAATGGATCTGAGTCTGCATCTCCTTCTGTCCATAGAATGTATTGTTCAAAACCTTTTTTTAAAAACTTAAGAACTATAAGGGATACTCCAAAACCAAAGAAGATCTCAAATATCTCACTTATCCCATCAGTCCCTAAAAGGGTATCCATGTACCATTCCGCATGAAGCGCCATTGGCACTAAGTCATTTAAAAGGGAATTGGCAAAAACTAAACATCCACTTAAAAGACTTGCAATCAGAAGCACCAGTAATACTTCCACCTATCACCACCTCCCATTGGAAAGTAAAAAGCGGCCTATAAACTATTTATAGACCGCAATACTTACTACCCTTGATAATCAAACATATCTTTGATACGTTGTTCAAGTGTGGGTAAAATGGTGTCTTGGAAAAGCATGTAAAGTCCTGCAAGTAGTAATGCACCAATAACTACACTAATCAAAATCTTAACTGCTGTATCAATGAAACCTTCTCCTTTGTTTGACTGAAGTACTTCCTTAACTCTTTCTTTTACTAACATTGAATGAATATGTGTTCTCATCATTAAATTTTTCATATCTCATAACCTCCATAAATCTTTATTTTTTTTGATTCTGTCTCATAAAAAAAGACTGAATAGAAAACTTTCAACCTTTTATCTGTAGTATCCAATGATTAAATTTAATGTTGCCGATGCGAGTACTGCTCCAATTGCTGATACAATCGCAACGACAATTCGATTGTTCCATTTCTTCTGATCCATCTCATCTGCTGCAGATCTTCGGATAAAGAAATAGACAATCAGTAGCGCTGCAACTATGGGTGCCAAAATCATAAGCCAAGTTGTCACATCGTTAATCAGTGCTTCTGTTCCTTTTGCAAGTTTACTATTTTGAACATCAGATGCATATGTTGTGGTTGAAAACTTGAGAATTGTACTTGCAATTATAAAAGTCATAAGGATTTTCTCCCTGACTTTAATCCATACGCTTCTCAGCTTCATTATTTTCTTTCCCTCCCTTCTGTTCATAGAGAACTTTTTCTCTGATAAATCTTGAGTTTATATCATCTGAAAAAGGTCTTTGGATCGGTTGTTCTTCACATATGGCAGTGTAATAGGTCCAAATATTCCAAAGATCCATTTCATTAATTTTATTAGTCCTCACCTTTCTTTGATTTTCTCTTAACTCCCTAATTCTTCTGTTATGCTCTTTATCTCCTAGCCCATAAATGGTATTGAATGACCATTCAGATAAATCCGGAGCATACATAATCGCAGGATTATTTCTTGAAGTAATCAAAGAATATGGGCGTGAAATAAGCCTTACTTCATCAACTGTAAGTAAGGCTCTTGACGCAAGATTTATGCTGTGAGAACTGGATGGAGTTGTAAATCTTCCATGATTTGAGCTTAGGGAGTACGTACTAACCGTATAGTTCCCCAGTTTCTTACTGATTTCTTCTAAGGTCTCAAGATCATCCGCCTGAAGATAAATCCAGTTTTCACAATTGCCTTTAATGGTTTTGGCAACTTCCTTCCCATATTTTTCATCAAGCTGAGCAAAGGACTGTAGGAATAAATTAAATCGAATGCCACGACCACCTCCAACTGTCAGCTTTGTTGCAAAATCAGGTATCTCTGTAAAGTTCCCAAATTCATCACAAAGAAAATTCACTCGATTTAAAAGTCTGCCCCCTCTTTCATCTGCTGCTTTCACCAGCAGTTCATAATGCTGAGCCACTAATAAACTGGCTAAGCTATAGTAGGTTGTCTTTTCATCTGGCAAGATAATATACACTGCCATCTTCTTTCTCCCCATATCCATCGAATTATAATCACTGACATTAGTCATGGCATTGATCAGTGGATTGGTAAATAGCCTTAATGTAGTCAATGCAGCTGTGTAGAAACTTCCTCTGGTTTTACTTGGTGCGACTTCCGATATAGCTAGAAGTGCCCTTGCCGGATGTGATGGGCTAAGCTTTTTTATATATTCAAGCATTGGCATTTTCCCACCTACCACTTTACACATTTCAGAAATGAAATAGTAAACATTGGTCATATTTTGATACTTTCTATTTGCCGGTTCTTTATTGTCATAAACGACCGACATTATAGAACTTGCTATGATACTGGCTTCACCATCACGCCAAATCCTTTCTCCTGTTGGCTCTCCTACCAGTTGAGCCGTTAAGTCCCAGGTAGCTTCCACTGCCTTTGGAATATCATCCGCATCAACTGCATCAATAATAGTCTGAAGAAAGTTATACCTATGACTTTTAAGTGTATTTTTAAAATCTATACAAATCACTTCATAGCCCATTCTTTCTAGGAAAGGATAGGTATATTGATAAAGCTCCCCTTTAGGATCACTGAGAATCATACTTTCTCCAGCTAAAGCTAAAGTACCAATAGATTGAAGAACTACCGTTCTTGACTTACCACTTCTGGTGGCTCCGATACAAAGGGTATGAACGTCATCATCTTCATAGTAGATCTTTTCAATAGCTCCTTCTTTTTTAAGACCTAATACGATACCACCTTTTTGTATATACGAGTCTTTCTGATAGGTGTCGTAATCGGCTTTCTTTGTAATTTCTGAACTTGTTTGATATTTCTTTTCTTTTTGAATAGATATTTCTTTTTCATATTGCTCTTCACATCCTTTATAGTCTTTAATTCCAGCTTCCATTAACCTTTTGATATAACGGTCATTCTTATTTAATTTAAAATACTGAAAGGCTTTATCTTTCTCTTTTTCTGATAGCCATTCAGCTGAACCAAATTGTTTTTGTCCTGCTGGAACAGGGGTTGAAATCCTAGGGGTTATATGTCTTAACTTACTTTGATAGGGTTTGTTATTCATGAGAATCAAATAAACAGAAGATAGAAACACAAATCCTTCAAGGGATAAAAAAAGTGCCAGATGCTGATGATCTGACACAATACTATTTATCCCTTCAGTAAATGGTATCCACTGAATGACTTTGATTTTTCTTAAAAGTAAATAATGAATGTTTGTAGAAAAAATGACGTTTATAAATGTTCCTGCAATAAAAATCATTAAAGAGAAAATTAAATGTATTTTCTTTTCCAATATGACCCCTTCCCCTATTCAAAATGATATTTCACCGTATAAGTGATATTTGATTTGTTATACATACAAGAATGATTTGTATAGTAGTAAAATTCTAGTTTTGAATATTTACCGGCAGGCAGCGTCTTTGTCATATAAACACCATTTCTTGTTGATCTGTAATCAATCTGCTCCCACTCATTTGTTTGAACATTAAATCCTCTAACTCTTCCATAGTCTTTACCACTATGTCCTCGAACTGCTGGTACATTGAATGTATATTCTGTGATGGTCGCACCATCAATACCATTTTCAATAATGGTTGAACTTGGTCCAGTTAAGGTCATGCCACCGCCATTTTCTGCATCTGCAACAAAGAATACAATAGCAGCCCAAGGAGATTCAGCACCTGCTGCATCCACTGCTTTGACTTTCACGACACTTTTCCCTAGTGGATACTTAGCATTTTCTGCTGGTCTACCTTCCCATACATAAGTGAATGGATCACCATCCGGATCGCTTGATGAAGCTGTAATTTTTACTAGCGTACCCGGTGAAACGCTATTTGTATCAGGCATTCTTATAATGACCGGCGTTAATGGCGCATTATTAATTACCTCAAACTGAACACTACTCCAATTTGAATAAGCACCATACTGATCTTTTGCTCTAACCTTAACTGTATGGGTTCCAGGTAAGTAATAATTATCTTGTGCCTTACCTTCATATTCATAGGTAATGGTATCTCCATCAGGATCAGAAGAATTGATGTTTAAAGTGACTAAGAACTTACCATTACTTATTTGTCTAGTCACATTAGCACTGATTGTTGGTTTTTCTGGATTCCTATTTTGAATTACAATCGATGCTGTTTTTACAAAACTTCTTCCGGTCGGATCAGTTAATGTCGCTTCAATCTCATAGACTCCGACACTGTTGAAAGAGATTTCTCCACCATCAACGATTTCTCCAGTCACATATGAGCCAAGCTTGACATATGCTCCATCTTTCTTTAGTTTCCACTGTAGATCCATATTTTCTGTATCATTTGAGACAATGGAAACAGGCACTTGAACACCAATATGCGCACTAGTTGGTAACGTCATCTCAAAATTTGGTAATGGATAGGCTTTAATTGTATCATCGAAAGAGAATAATCGCCCTAAATCATTACTTGCTGATGCTAAAAGCTTATATTCACCTTTTTGAAGCAGCCTAATGGTTCCTCCTTCATTAGTTAAGTTTCCATCAACAAACTCTGATAATTGAACCGGCTTACCGTCTTTTTCTAGATTCCACGTAATCTTTGCATTTTCAAGTTCTTCAGCTAATACATTTACTTCAATCGAAGTATCGGTATGGGCGTATTCAGGTAAATCAAAGAATATAGTCATTACTGGATAAATCTTAATGCTTGAGCTATGTTTGAATACTCTTCCCAATGCATCGGTAATTTTGGCAGTGAGAACATATTCTCCTTTATCTTTAAATCGAATATATCCGCCGTCATTTGAAATCTCACCATCTACATAATCCTTTAGGTTTACCAGCTGACCATTCTTCTCAAGTACCCACTCGATTTTTAAATTTCCAAGCTTTCTAGTAGTCACTTGAACTTCTACTTGTTCATCCGTATGAGCATTAGTAGGAAGGTTAAATCCAACTTCTACTAAAGGATAAATGATGATGCTATCGCTGTATTCAAATGCTCTTTCTAAATCGTCCTTTACAGTTGCTTTTAATAAATACTCACCTTTTTCCGTAAACTTAACTTCTCCACCACGATTGTCTAATGTTCCATCAATATACTCTTCAATTGCTACTTCTTGTCCTTCTTTAAATAGGAACCACTGGACATTTAAATCTCCAAGTTCCTTTTCTTTTAAGTCTACTGAAACAATATCGTCTGTATGAGCGTTATCTGGTAGATCAAAACCAATTTCAACAAGTGGATACACCAGAATTTGATCACTATAGCTAAATACTCTGCCAAGTTCATCTATTACATTAGCAATAAGCTTATATTCTCCTTTAATTGGAAAGGTAATTGAGCCGCCGTCATTTGAAAGATTACCAGCTATATAATCGGATAATGAAACCTTCTCCCCATCCTTTTCAAGTATCCATTCAATATTTAACTGATTGAGTTCTTTATGAGTAACTACCAGATTAAAGCCCTCATCAACATGGGTTGCAGAAGGCATATCAAAGGATACTTCAACTACAGGATAAACCATAATGCTATCAGTAAATTCAAAGCTTCTTCCTAGTTCATCCGTGGCTGTTGCTTTTAGAGTATAATTACCTTTTTCTTTGAATTTAATAGTTCCACCACGATTATCTAATGCTCCATCCATAAATTCAGTCATTTGTACTGGTTTATTATCTTTAATGAGTGACCATTCGATATTTAAATCACCCAGTTCTTTTAACGATGTTTTGATTTCTACTGCCTGATCTGTGTGAGTACTCTCTGGAAGTTCAAAGGCAGCTTCAATCAGTGGATAGATTTTGATGAAATCTTCTTTTGTAAATACTCTTCCTGTTTCATCAGTAACTTTAGCAGTGAGTAGATATTCACCTTTTTCTTTAAATCGAATTTTTCCACCTTCATTGGTGAGTGATCCTTCGATAAAGTCATTTAATTCTACTTTTTTTCCTTCTTTTTCAAGGACCCACTCAATATCTAAATACTCTAGCCCTGATTCGTTAACTGTAACTTCAATGAAATCATCCGTATAAGCTGTTTCAGGTAGATCAAATTCCGTGGAGATCAAATTGTAAATCTTAATACTGTCTCTATGCTCAAAAGTTCTACCAACCTCATCAGTGACGCTGGCTATTAAAGTGTAGTCACCTCGTTCAAGAAACCTTATTACTCCACCATTATTATCTAGATCCCCTTCAATGCATTCATCTAAAGGAGTAGTTTCTCCATTCTTTTCTATTGACCATTGAATTTCAGCATCACCTACTTCAATGGTACTAACATTAACAGCTACCTCTGTGTCGGTATACGCTGTTTCTAATAAGCCAAACTGAACATCCATTACTGGATATACCTGTATGCTTTGAGCATAAAGTGACTGCTGATTCTTTGCATTTCTTGCATTGGCAACTAGTGAGTATAAACCTTTATCCTGGAATTGAATCTTTCCTGTCGTTCCTTCTGTTTGAAAACTTGCATACTGACTTAGTTCTACAGGAACCATTTGATTTTGATTATCGGATTTTTCAAGTGCCCAGATTAAACGCCTTGTATTCCTTGAAGTCCAATCAAAAGTCACTTCTTTATCTGTATGGGTATACTCTGGTAATTTAAAATCGATGACCGCTTTTGGAAAAGATGAAGATGGTTTATTTTCAGCTTCTATCTTTTTTACTGCGCTATCTCTAGCTACAAGCATTTTAACCGTTTCGGCTCTAGTAGCTTGATTTTCTGGCCTAAACTTCCCATCCTCGTAGCCTGCAATGATATCATAATGCTTTGCTAAATACACATAGCCCAAATCACTTTCTTTAATCGAATTATCATCCTTAAATCCTGGGCTTGATTTAATATTATTTGCAATCTGACCTTTTCCAAGGGACCTAATAATCATTTTAGCAATTTCAATTCTCGTTATTGGTCCATTTACATCATATCCTTCTGGATATTCAGTCACATCGATAATCTCCTTATCGGCTAACGATTCAAGATAGGCTTCTGCCCAGAAATCTTCAAATTCTTCCATGATGACTTTCTCATCCTTTGGTTTTTCCAGTTTCAATAAGTGGAATAAAAGGCTAGAAAACTCTGCCCTAGAAATATTCCTATCTGGTTTGAAAGTTCCGTCCGGATAGCCTTTGATAATTCCTTTTTCAGTAAATTCATGAATGTACTTTTCTGCCCAGTGATCTTTTATATCTGGAAACTCTAATTTTATTGCAGGTATTGCCGCTGCAAAGGTCTGTGTTGTCATCGTTAATATCAGTAATAGCGATATAAGTAGTCTTTTCAATCTCATCAAATTTTCCTTCCTTTCATTTTAGCATTAAAAAAAGCACTAGATGTGCCCTTTTGATTCATTGTCATTTTCAATATTCTTTTTTACACAATGAGGAATCATGCAATATACTTTCGTTTTCTCATTACCGTTTTTATCTTTACTCTTATAAGCGAGCATTAAATATATACAACCAAAGCATTTGCATGGTCCATTTTTAAATGATATTCCTTCCATTATTTCTTCCTCTCTTTCTATAGGTTGAATATCTGCACCTCCATTCCTAAAGCTCTCTTTCACTTTCATGCTCCCAATCTAAACCTTCGCCTTTTTGCATTTCCTTCACTTTATCCTTCAGCGCTTGACCTTCAAGAGACGTCAACGGATATTTAGAGTTAACATTATTACCGTTAATTGATAGTAACCTTATTGAAGTAAAAAGTAGTTCAATCCTTTCATCAAGTACTTTTTTATCTTGATACTTTTTATTCATCTCAAAAGTCTTTAATAGATTTTCTTTTGTGAATCTTTCTGATGGATAAAGTTTTCTATTTCTGCATTTCTTACCTTCGGACGTTGTGAAGGTGATATACTTTCTTTCATCTGTCCAATGAACTGAGTAGCCTAGCTTATTCATGTTTCTAATAAAGTCTTCTTTGCTGGTTGAATTTCTCATACAAGTTTTAACCGCCAAAAATAATTCATATTTCCAACTATGACCTTTCTTATGACTTCTGTACTCACCTCTGGTTTTGTAATTCCCTTGTTCACCTTTTATTAATTGTAATCCGTGATTTCTACAGAGTTGATCAGAATAATCCTTAATTGCTTGTAATTGTTCTCTACTCTGTTTCCACTTAAGCCCAGATTCTGCATTCACCGTGTTGATAATAAAATGGGTGTGAAGATGATCTTTATCTGTATGGGTCGCTGCAACGACTTGAAATCCTTTAAACATATCTGCTTCCATTAATTCTTTAGCAATCTCATGTACTTGTTCAGGAGTTGCTTTATCATAAGGAGCAAAAGACTGGACGAAATGAATGAATTGTCGTCCAGTCTCTTTCTTAAAGTGTCTTTTGGTAAGTACAAATTCATGATAGGCATTCTCCGGATCACAATTGTGACCGCTTATTAAGTGTGGCTCTGTTTTTTCTGGATTTAGAATATAGGATATGGCCCGTTTCATCCCTTTGTACGTTTTGTTTTCTGCGTTAATAAAGTCAATGACTGCCAAATATCCTTCACCACCTTTTTCACTTCGCCAATATCAACACAAGTGATTCTTCCCTGATGGGCAAGAATGGCGATCTGATTTAGATTGGTGCCCACTTTAGATAATTGATGGGTAAATTCTTTTAGGTCTTCAAAAACAACAATATCCTTTTCAAGAGCTGAAAATGATAGATATCTACTTAGGTTCATATTAGCTTTTTTAGCTTTTTCTAAAATGATTTCATATTCTTCAGGTGTAACTCTGAATTTGACAATCTTTGTTTTATTGGCGATACCACCACCTCCCAACCATATCAAATTAGTATGCCATTTCGTCTTCCAGCCCCAACTGCCAGTCTCTCATTTCTTCATAAGAATCAAATTCTTCTGTCCAGGCATCTCCCGAAGAATTATCAATCCCAATATACTTATCACCATCTATAAGATAAAACTTACCTAATGGTACTCTTTTATCAATAATTTCCTTGGCTTCATCTGAAGTAATCTGAGTAATTTCATCCTGATTATAAACGCTGATCATCTCCTTCTGATTTTCTAGAAAGTTTAAAAAGGGCATGGGGATTTCCCCATACTTTAAGGGTGCAGGTCCTCCTGCCAAGTCACTTTGTGTCACAAAGTGGAAGCTTGCCCTCACCTAAAGCAAAGCTTTGGTGCGGTATTTGGGTTATTGAAAATAAAGGAATTCAGTCTCACCTTCGAAATGTTAAAAATCAAATTCAACTTCATACTCTTCTCCTACTTCAATATCCCGTTCCTGTGCTAAACCTCTACCAAATCTCAGATCCATAGCATGGAGTGCCACAAGGTGATTCTTTGAATCTAGATTACCAAGTAAATCTCTTGGTGATGTATATTCATCTTCATAGCCGTTATAAAGGTTAAACGCTAATCGGACCAATGCTTTGCTGCTGGAACACAAATCTACTGCTCCATCAGTTAAACACTCTGGCTTAATACTATGTTCTTTAAAATCATAGAGATTATGTCTCTTTGAAAAGAGATCTTCATTCCCACCGATGATATAAAAAAGTGCAAATCGCTCTAAATCCTTCGGATGGGTTTGATCTTTAAGTATCATATTTTGAAAGTTGTAAGCATGATCTTCACTAATAAATCGCATAGTTCACATCCTTTCTATAATTCTATTTCATTTTCTCCTTCAATATCCCTTTCATCTAAATATGCTTCTGGTGGCTCTCGAACCTTGGCTAGCTTAAACTGATTTTTAATCTCTAATAAATCTTCGTTGAAGTCTTTTCCTTTAGGGCTGTGTCTTACAATTTTATATTTCTCGTGGTATTTTTCATAAAACTGATGACATGCAAAATGCCCTGCTTTGTCATTGTCGAGGCAGAGCATTATTCTATCAATATCCTTATACTGCTTTAGATAATAATCTAAAGCTTTATCAGCAACACCACCTAATGAAATCATATGATGGCTAAAGTTATTCACTTCATGGTATTTAAGTAATGTGAGATAACTCATTAAATCAATGGGGGATTCAAAGATGCAAACAGTTTTACTAGTACCTTCATAACAAAATGGATACCTTTTGTCGGACCCTTTCACATCCGCTCTAAAGGAATCTCCTGCTGTATTTGTACTTCTTACACTGGCATATTTAGCTTCACCTTGTTCATCCCTTCCAACAAATACACAACTCTTATATTTGTTCTCATAAAGTTTCCCTTGATTGATAAAATCATAAACTACATCTCTGTCAATACCTCTCGTTTGGATTAAATAAGCAATGATATGTTTGAAAGTGTCGTTCTTTTCCGGTAGCTTGAATTCTTCTTTTTCTTCAATAGCTGGTGGCGGTATTACCTTAAGTTCACTAGGATCAATACCAAGCAGTGTATTGATTGCTTCTACCCAACTTTTGCCTTCCATCTCCATGACAAACTGGATGGGACCACCGCCTTTATTTTGTGAAAACCAGTTCCATCTGTGGCCATAGGCATCAATATATAAACCACCATGTCCTTTAACCTTATAAGCCCTACCAGTTTTTTTAAGTGGTAGCCCCATGCTTTCTGCATATGCAATAAGATTTACATTATTGGCCTGATCTATTTGCTCATCTGTAAATCTCCTTTTTTCATAAGGCAACCTTCATCACCTCCATGTGCTGTCACTGCCTTCATAATTCCAATTCTTCATCAAAATCCATTTCATTTTCACTGTGATATTCAGTATTTTTTTCTTTAGCTTCTTCAGTTCCGTGTAAAGGAATGGGGTCATAACAGGCTTTGTTTAAAGACACTTCGGGTAAGTATCGATCCTCTGCCATTGAAGAATATCTTCCACCACCGACGATGATGTGATCTAGCACTTTAATATCAAGGGGATGAAAGATATCAACGATTTTTTGAGTCAAAGATTTATCTTCTCTTGAAGGATTTGTAGATCCACCTGGATGATTGTGGGCTAATATCATGCTTGTACAATCATTTGCTATGGCAATTTTTAGAATATCTCTAGGATAAACAACTGCCATATTAATGCCACCTTCAGATATTGTTCTTGTTTCAATAATACTATTGCTATTATCAAGGAAAGCTACCATGAATCGTTCTTTATCTTTCATGCCTCCAAGTAGTGATAAAAAGTACTTACCGGCATCATTAGGGGATCTAAACTTGATTCTGTTTTCTTCCTCCTTCATTTTTAGTAGGTTATAAGAAGAGATAAATTCATTTAATTTATGGATCTTCTCTAGCTGCTTCTCATTCGGTTCTACGACCATGGGATGCTCAAGAATATTGAAGGGATTATTTTCTTTGGCATAGGCCTGAATCTTCCTCATAGGGATACCTGTTAAAGC